>Ga0265306_10000126_pt1 | contig 30713 bp, 31 predicted proteins | sample Helome_3_FD_192493 | JGI IMG/M metagenome (GOLD analysis project Ga0265306, IMG submission 192493) | Marine sediment microbial communities from subtidal zone of North Sea - Hel_20160420 (Illumina Assembly) | ecosystem: Environmental > Aquatic > Marine > Subtidal zone > Sediment ... | reverse complement strand
TAAAGAAGAAGGTTTCGGATGTTATAAATTTAGGACGATGGTGGCAAACGAATCGACAGAAAAATCCGCAACAAGAAATGATCCAAGAATCACAAAACTGGGAGCTTTTTTGAGGAAAACAAGTATTGACGAATTACCGCAATTTGTTAATGTATTATTGGGTCAAATGTCCATAGTAGGACCAAGACCGCATTTATGGCGGCAAAATGAGGTATATGGACCAACTATCCAGAAATATATGCTTAGGCATTATGTCAATCCAGGAATAACAGGATTGGCACAGTCAAAAGGATATCGGGGAGAAATAGAAACTTCAGATGAAATAAGGAATAGAACCAGATATGATATATTTTATATAGAAAATTGGTCATTCTTCCTGGATTTAAAAATAGTATTACAAACGGCATTAAATATTTTAAAGGGGGAAGAAAAGGCTTATTAGGGATGGTGTTCTACTAATGGACTAAGTCACGAAAATCAACTTTGGAAATTACTTCGGATAGAGTTTGGGGACTGCGGGATTAATTCCTAACCTAATAAAAAGGTTTTAGACAGAATTTGTTGTAGGGTTGGGATGCACCGCCTATTTTTGCATCCGAATGAAATGATTTAGATAATTTACCTATGAAAATATCTGTTGTTGGTACTGGATACGTGGGACTGGTTACAGGCACCTGCCTGGCGGAAACAGGCAATGAGGTCCTATGTGTAGATATCGATGAAAATAAGGTAAGAAGTATGCAGGCCGGGGAGGTTCCGATCTATGAACCTCACTTAGATGTCATATTTGAGCGTAATATCAAGGCAGACAGGCTCAAGTTCACCACTTCATTGCAAGAAGGACTAGACCATGGTGATATTATTTTCCTTGCCCTTCCAACACCAGAGGATGAGGATGGCTCAGCGGATCTTAAATATATTTTGGGAGTAGCCGATGATATCGGCAAGAAAATCAAAAACTATAAGGTTATTGCTGACAAAAGCACCGTTCCTGTCGGGACTTCTGAAAAAGTGCATACCACAATCGCCAAAAATGCCAAATGCGATTTTGATGTAGTCTCCAATCCTGAATTCTTAAGGGAAGGTTTGGCGGTAGATGATTTTATGAAGCCTGAGCGAATTGTGGTAGGTACAGGCTCAGCGAAAGCTACCAAGCTTATGGAAAAGCTCTACGCTCCTTTTGTACGATCAGGGAACCCTGTGATCATTATGGATGAGAAATCTGCTGAACTTACCAAGTATGCTGCTAATTCATTCCTGGCCGCCAAGATCACCTTTATGAACGAGATCGCGAACTTCTGTGAAAAAGTTGGGGCTGATGTGGATAAGGTCCGTATCGGTATGGGGACCGATTCTCGTATAGGAAAACGCTTTCTATTCCCTGGAATTGGTTATGGAGGATCGTGCTTTCCCAAGGACGTTAAAGCTCTTCATAAATCGGGTAAGGATAATAATTATGATTTCAAGATCCTTAACGCTGTGATCAACGTAAACCAGACCCAGAAGACCATCCTGATCCCCAAGATTAAGAAGTATTTTAATGATGAACTGAAAGGGAAGAAGATCGGACTATGGGGCCTTGCCTTTAAGCCCGAGACTGATGATATACGCGAAGCACCTTCATTGTACATGATAGATGAGCTTTTAAAATTGGGTGCTAAGGTCACTGCATTTGACCCGGAAGCCATGGATAATGTGAAGCAAAAGTTAGGCGATAAAATCACGTTTACGCCCGGCATGTACGGAGTTCTGGAAGATGCGGATGCCCTGGTGATTTGTACCGAATGGGGTGTGTTTCGAAATCCTAATTTCAAATTAATGAAAGAATTGTTGAAAAATTACGTAATTTTCGATGGACGTAACCTATACGATACAAATGAGATCAAAGAAGAAGGGTTTCATTATGAATCAATAGGCCGCTAAGTAAATACAACAAACCTGTTAAAAACAAGGAATGAAAAAAATATTAATAACTGGCGCTGCAGGTTTTTTGGGCTCACATTTATGTGACCGGTTTATAAAAGAAGGATTTCATGTAATTGCCATGGACAATCTTATAACTGGCGACATCAAAAACATAGAACATTTGTTTAAACTCGAGCAGTTTGAGTATTACCACCATGACGTAACCAAATTTGTACATGTTCCGGGAAAGTTGGACTATATTCTTCATTTCGCATCTCCTGCAAGTCCAATTGACTATTTGAAGATACCAATTCAGACTCTAAAAGTTGGCGCTTTGGGGACTCATAATCTCCTGGGATTAGCTAAGGAAAAAGGATCTCGTATTCTTATTGCTTCTACTTCAGAAATTTATGGGGATCCTTTAGTTCATCCTCAGACGGAGGAATACTATGGAAATGTGAATACAATAGGCCCCAGAGGAGTATATGATGAAGCCAAACGTTTTCAGGAATCTATTACCATGGCCTACCATCGCTTTCATGGAGTTGACACCCGGATTGTAAGGATATTTAATACCTATGGCCCCAGGATGCGCTTAAACGATGGTAGAGTAATCCCTGCCTTTATGGGCCAGGCCCTGCGTGGTGAAGATTTGACCGTATTTGGGGATGGTTCACAAACACGATCATTTTGCTACGTTGATGATGAAATTGAGGGTATTTTCAGGCTATTGATGAGTGATTACACTCTGCCGGTGAATATCGGGAACCCACATGAAATCACCATTCGGGATTTCGCTGAAGAAATCATAAAATTAACAGGAACCAACCAAAAAGTCATCTACAAACCACTTCCGAAAGATGATCCTATGCAACGTCAGCCAGATATCTCCAAGGCAAAGGAATTATTGGGATGGGAGCCTAAAGTAGGTAGGGCTGAAGGAATGAAAAAGACTTTTGACTATTTTAAAACATTGTCAAAAGAGGATTTGAAGAAAACAGAACACAGAGATTTTTCGAATCGGAATGCTAGATAAAATTTGAATCAAAAAATTCGTGTTATACCTTTTCAATTATTTGAGGTGTTAACTATTTTATTTGTACTGCTAAACGTATTTTTGTCCAAACTTCCAATTCATGAATATACTTATCATTGGCGCCGGCGGCAGGGAACATACTCTTGCCTGGAAACTAAACCAAAGCCCTAAATTAAATAAACTCTTTGTCGCACCGGGAAATGCCGGAACCGCCGCTATAGCATTTAATGTTCCAATAGATGTAAATGATTTTGAAGCAATTAAAACACTTGTTAATAAGGAAGGTATAGACATGGTTGTGGTAGGGCCAGAAGATCCTTTGGTAAATGGAATTCATGATTTTTTTCTTAAAGATTCTGAGCTAAAGCATGTTTCTGTTATTGGACCTAGAAAAATGGCGGCTACCCTGGAAGGAAGTAAGGAGTATGCCAAGAAATTTATGATGAAACACAATATTCCAACAGCTTCTCATAAGAGTTTTACCTCTGACAGCTTTGAAGAAGGCCTCCTGTTTTTGGAATCTCTAAAACCACCCTATGTTCTAAAAGCTGATGGCTTAGCAGCAGGAAAAGGTGTCCTAATACTTCATGACCTGGAGGAGGCTAAAAAGGAGCTCCGGGATATGCTCATAAGCGCAAAGTTTGGCGCCGCAAGCTCAGTCGTAGTAATAGAAGAGTTTTTATCCGGAATAGAACTTAGTTGTTTTGTCTTAACTGATGGTGAAAATTATAAAATTTTGCCAATGGCAAAGGATTATAAGCGCATCGGAGAAGGAGATACAGGATTGAATACAGGAGGCATGGGAGCTATTTCACCCGTACCTTTTGTTTCCGAGGAATTCTTAGAAAAAGTCCATAATCGCATTATCAAACCAACCATAAAGGGTTTACATAAAGACCAACTGCCATACAAAGGATTTATTTTTATTGGGTTAATAAAAGTGGGTGAGGATCCTTTTGTTATTGAGTACAATGTCCGACTTGGAGATCCCGAGACTGAAGTGGTAATTCCAAGAATTAAAAATGATCTTGTTGATCTATTCAGCGCAGTGGCTCATGGTAAACTGAATTCCATTGAACTGGAAATTGATGAGAGAACTGCTACCACTGTCATGTTGGTTTCCGGTGGTTACCCACAGGCTTATAAGAAGGGGATAGAAATTAGAGGGATAGATCAGGTAGATGAGTCCATTGTTTTCCATGCAGGAACCCAACTAAAGGAGCAAAAAATCCTGACTAATGGAGGCCGGGTAATGGCTATTACATCTTTTGGAAGAGATTTTAGGGAGGGACTTAAAAAATCTTATCAAAATATTGATAAAATTCACTTTGATAATATGTACTACAGGAAAGATCTGGGTTTTGATCTTTAGAAATCAGCCTTATCAGGGTTCATGAGTTTATTAATTCAATCAAATAAACCCTAAATTTGGTTTTTATAAGTACGAATGGGAAGTAATACTTTTATCCTCTTCTCCGCTATCGTCAAACTTTTTCAGTTGAATCAGCCAGTAAATCATAGCAGTAGCTCCTAGTATGGCAAAGATCCAGTTAACGGTATTGGCGGTCCACCAGTTAGACATGAATCGAAAAAAATCATAAGGCCAGAAAAGCCCGTTTACGAATAAATCTTCTATGCCTTCAAAAAATGCTCTCATCTTGGTTATATTTACATGACAAAAATATAAAAACCCAGGATGATTTCAGGCATTTTTGGAAAAACAAAACCGATAAACTTTATTCTTCTGCTTGGTTTTTTGTTCTTGTTCTATTGGTTTGTCCATTTTGGGCTATACGAGAACCACTATGAACCAGAACAATTGGTGATTAAATTTGTTGTCCTGGGGGTTCTATTATTTAGTGTTTTTATAGTTGATTTTATTGTTAAACGAAATCAAATTACAGCAACAAATTCATTTGCCATTCTTTATTATACTTTGTTAATTGTTGTTTTTCCTGAAGTTTTACTTGATGATAATGTCGTGTTTTGTAGTTTCTTCCTCCTATTGGCAATAAGAAGGCTAATTAGTCTAAAATCTTTGAAGAATATTAAACTCAAGGTGTTTGATGCTACAATCTGGACCCTTATTGCAAGTCTTTTTTACGATTGGGCAATTATATACCTCATTTTGGTCTGCATTGCTATTTATTTCTATGAGCCCAAGAATATAAAGAATTGGTTAGTTCCTCTAACAGGCATTTTGGCTATAGGAATTATCGTGTTGTGTTTTCTGATAATAACTGATAATCTGGACTTTTTGAAGAATCATTATCAATTTTCCTTCAAGGTTGACATAATGGCCTATTGGATGAATAGCACCAAACTTGCAATTTATGCGATAATAACTATTATAACCGCGACTTTGGCTTTTGTTAAAATGGGCAAATTAGGTGTGGGTAAAATAATCACTATGCGTCTTATCGCCATCTCACTTGCCCTTGGTTTGATAGTTACCTTTTTAAAAACCACAAATGACACCTTTCCGGTGCTAATCACCTTTTTCCCAGGAGCTATTTTTCTGGCTAAATACGTGGAATTAATTAAAAAAGCTTCCCTTAGGGAAATAGTTCTTATTGTTTCAGTAGTAGCTCCGTTTCTAATATTAATGACAGAAATGATTCTGAAATAATAGGTATATTTGCATCAAATTTAAGCCACTATGTTCAGTAATTCAGCCTTTAGGATATTTGAAGAAAGCATTGTTAATTATCATATAAAGGATGATGTTAATCAGCCGTTTAACAACCCATATCCCGAAACGGATATTGACCATCTCCTATATAGAAAAAATTGGATTGATACGGTTCAATGGCATTATGAAGATATTATCAGAGATCCTGAAATTGACCCTGTAAAAGCATTGGCATTAAAACGAAAAATAGATGCCAGCAATCAGGACAGAACGGATTTAGTGGAATATATTGATAGCTATTTTTTAAATAAATACCAGTCGGTACAAATACTTCCGGGTGCCAGAATTAATACCGAAAGCCCGGCCTGGGCTATTGATCGCCTTTCAATTTTAGCATTAAAAATCTATCATATGCAGGAAGAGGCCACACGAACTGATGCATCTGAGGAACACCTTAAAAAATGTGGTCAAAAGTTAAAAGTGCTTCTTGAGCAGAAGGAAGACTTATCTTCTGCAATAGATCAATTGCTGACTGATATTGAAAAGGGGGTTATTTTTATGAAGACCTACAGGCAAATGAAGATGTATAATGATGAGGAGTTAAATCCGATTTTGCGTGGGCAAAAATAAATATAAACACCTTTTAGTTATTCGTTTGTCGGCCATGGGAGATGTGGCGATGACGGTCCCTGTTTTAAACGCACTTACCGCGCAATATCCCGATTTACAAATTACAGTACTTACGAGAGCCTTTTTTAGCCCTATGTTTCTTACATTAAAAAATGTTAATGTTTATGAGGCAGATTTAAATGCTAAGCATAAAGGAATATTGGGCTTGTGGAGATTATTTAAGGAATTGAAGACATTGGGAATTGACGCCGTGGCTGATCTTCACAATGTGTTAAGAAGTTCTGTTTTGAAGGTGTTCTTTCTGTCAACTAAGATACCCGTTATACAGATTGATAAAGGCAGAAAAGAAAAAAGATCATTAACTGCCTATAAAAATAAGGTCTTTAAGCCTTTAAAAACTACTTTCCAACGTTATGCTGACGTTTTTTATGAACTGGGATTTCCGATAAATCTGAAAAGTGCTAAAGGGCTGTCAAAAAGAGTATTATCTGAAAAAGTACTGGAATTGGTAGGACCAGATAACCTAAAGTGGTTAGGAATTGCTCCCTTTGCTACTTACCCGGGCAAAATGTATCCTAATGCCCACATGGAAAGAGTTATTTTATCACTAAATAATACCAATAAGTATAAAATTATTCTTTTTGGGGGCGGGGAACTGGAAAAGAAACAGCTGCAACAATGGTCGGATTCGTGTCAAAATTGCATAAATACTATTGACAATTTATCTTTTGAAGAGGAATTGGCTTTAATCTCCAATTTGGACCTAATGGTGTCCATGGATAGTGGGAATGGCCATCTGGCTGCAATATTTAATGTGCCTACAGTTACCTTATGGGGTGTTACGCACCCTTATGCCGGTTTTTCTCCTTTTCGTCAGGCACCGGAAAACAGTCTTCTTTCAGACAGAACAAAATATCCACTAATTCCAACTTCCGTTTATGGCAACAAGATGCCTGAGGGATATGACAATGTCATGTCGACAATAGTACCTGAAACTATTATCAGCCGGATTTCCGCCCTCCTTGAGGCCAAGTAGTTTTTTATTATACGGATTCCTTTTGAGTTAATGAATTAAAATATTGCCTCAATTGTTGCATGTATTTGTATCGTAAATTTCTGCAATTACCCTGGACCATTAAGGTTCTTACACCCATATATGACGAAATTAAATATGTAGCAACACCTTCACTGTCTACATGCCTGTCCACAAAACCATCAGACTTTCCTTTTTGAAGTATTGAGATTAAATTAACTTCCCAAATCTTATAAATATCCATTAAATAATTAGATATAACCGTATTTCTTCTGTTGAACTCTGAAATAAAGTTACTAAGAATGAAGCCATAGTCCATATCATTATGCTCAGCTGTTTCCAAAGCATTTTCAAAACATTTTTCAATAACAGGGAAGGGGTTTTCCTTTCCTTCTATTGGTTCAATAAGCATACTGTATACTTTACGAACAATTAAGTTTTGAACAATACTTACGAAAAAATCTTCTTTTGACTGAAAATGATAGTAAAAGGCTCCTTTAGAAAGAGAAAGGGATTTTAAAATATCATCAATACTGGTATTATAATAGCCATTCTTATAAAATAACTCTAATCCAGCAACTTGCATCCGGTGCATGGTAGCCATGCGTTTTAAATTCTTATCCATTAGATTTGGGTTTTGGGGTTAAACAGACCGTTAAGTCTATAAACAAAGAACCCTTGAAACCCCTGGAAGGTGAATATTAAAGGATGTATGACTTTAAAAATTCGTTAAAATGTTCAATTCCCGATAAACTGCATAACCTGCCTTGATTTTTACCGACCACTTAGTCGGTAAAAAATATCGACCAACGGTATTTTATTTGTTTTCTATGTTGTTTAGACCTGTTATTTATCCTGAAATCTAAAAAAAGGACTACCAATAATCAGAGATTTAACGACTTACAGCAGTGCTTTTTAAGGAGCTGTTCCCGAATAGAGTGTTTTAGGGAGTTGAATTTCTCTATAGGATCGTCCTAAATTACCTGCAACCTAAAATGAACCGAACAAACCGTATAGTTTATAATAGTCATAGAATAATAGAGTTGATAATTAGTAAAATTGGATTTATGGTTCGCTATTGAGGATTAAACGAATTTTTTTGAACAGTTTTTCAATAAAAAAAATAAAAACAAACTACATGGTTTCTAAAAAGCTAGTTTGTCTTATGCAATTTTAAATGAAAAAGAGCCCCTATTTATATTATAAGGTATGCTTTCAGATAGAAAATAGCAAACAAGTGGTCTGGACAAGTATCAGGACCCTTTATTTCAGTTATCAATTGTAATATTGATTATTTCTAACACACAAATTACCATAGACCAGCCTATGGTTTATTGAAAAGAGGAATCAACTACAACTATTAAACATCGTCATAGTCTATCTTCAAGGTAGCTGTTACGGGATGAGCCTGGCAGGTAAGAATTAGTCCTTCTGCAATTTCGCTATCCGTTAGAATCTGGTTTTTATCCATCTTAACCTCACCTTCTGTAATTCTTGCAATACATGTGCTGCAAACACCTCCCTGACAAGAATATGGGGCGTCTATATCTTCATCCAGGACTGCATCCAGTACTGAAGATTTTTTATCCATACTAAAAGAGAATACTTCATCATCCAATAATACTTCTAGCGTTGTTTTACCCTCAAGATTTATGTTTACAGATTCTTTATTTTCGGCAGTAGTAAAGAGCTCAAAATAAATGGAATCCTCAGCTATTCCATTTGCCTTTAAAGTATCGCAGCTAAGGTTTATCATTGCCTCAGGACCACAAAGGTAGAAAGTGTTGAAATGGGTTTTTTTAAATTTATTTTTAAGAATAAAATTTATAACAGATGTATCAATTCTTCCAAATAGTGAATCCTCTTCAAGGACCTTGCTGTATACAAACTGAACAGTAAACCGGTCTTTATAGGTATTTGCGAGTTCTAATATCTCCTTGTAGAACATGGTTTCGGATTTATTTTGATTTCCATAAACCAATACAAAGGTATTTTCAGGATGACTTTCCAAAACAGTTCTGGCAATACTCATAATAGGCGTAATTCCACTTCCTGCGGCAAAAGCACATATATTTTCCTGTTTATTAGAAGTTTTATAAACAAAGCGCCCCTCAGGAGGCATTACCAGCAATTGGTCTCCTTCCTGGAGTGAAGTATTGGCATAAACCGAAAAACGCCCTTTTGGCACTTTTTTGATCCCTATAGTAATATGCTTGTCTTGTAGACTTGAAGAAATAGAATAGGCTCGCCTAACTTCCTTTCCGTCTGCATTGTGCTTAATGGTAACATATTGGCCGGCCTCAAAAGCAAATTCATTTTCCAGCTCTTTAGGAATAATAAAACTAACAGCAACCGAATTTGGGGTTAATCGGGATATTTTGTCTATAGTCAAGGAATAAAAATCACTCATCAATAAAAAAATTTGTGCAAAATTAAGGAAAGCTTTGGATTTATAATGAGAAATTAGCTTCTCTTTGTAACAATAGATAAATTTTATCTACTAATTTTCTGAAAAAAAATACCAGCCTTCATGTTCAAGCACTTTTTTAGGTTGCAATGGAAATCATTTTTCCGGGCAGCCTCTTTTAAAACAAACCTGGCATTTAAGATCTTAATGATTTTTGGGGCCTTGTATTTTATCGCCATATTTTTGGCATTAGGAGTTGGATCCTATTTTATTATTGAGGAAAATGGACTGGGAGATCCGCTGAAGTTTGTAAATAAATATCTAGTTTATTACCTGGTAATGGATATCTATATGCGCTATATGCTGCAAAAGATGCCCATCTTGAACATCAAACCTTTGCTTTATCTACCCTTCAAGAAAAGCCAGGTGGTTTCATACTCCCTTGGAAAGACTATTTTTTCTTTCTTTAATTGGGCTCACGCTTTTTTCTTTGTACCATTTTCCATCGTTCTTATTATCGAAGGATATAATACCGCAGGGGTCATAGGTTGGCATTTGGGAATCATGGCTTTGTTTTATTGTAATAATTTCATCAACATCATGATGAATAATAAAGACACTGTCTTTTATACTTTAGTCGCTATTTTGGCTATTTTGGCTATTTGTCAGTATTATGAATGGTTTGATATTACGGTTTACACCTCGCCTATTTTTAATTTGTTTTATGATATTCCCTGGACTTCTTTAATTTCCTGGGGCGCCTTAATTGGGCTGTATTTTACGGCCTTTAACTATTTTAAAAAGAATATGTATCTGGATGCTGGTTTAGCGACCAAACACGATATTGCAAAATCTGAGGATTATTCCTGGCTTAATCGGTTTGGAAACTTAGGAACTTTTCTTAAAAACGATATTAAACTAATAAAGAGGAATAAACGGTCTAAAACCACAGTAATCATGAGCTTTATATTCCTTTTTTATGGGCTACTGTTTTTTACCAATAGTATTGAGGCTTATGAGAACCCTGTTTGGAAGATTTTTGCAGGCATCTTTGTTTCCGGAGGCTTTCTCTTTAGTTTTGGGCAGTTCGTACCAAGTTGGGATAGTTCTTATTATCCCTTAATGATGAGTCAAAACATTCAATACAAAGAATATCTTTCTTCCAAATGGTATCTTATTGTAATTGCCACTATAATTAGTACAATCTTATCTGTATTCTATCTTTATTTTGGTTGGGATGCGTATTTGGCAATTATTGTTGGTGCAATCTACAATATTGGGGTAAACTCTTATCTGGTTTTATGGGGAGGAGCCTATATTAAAACACCGATTGATTTGACTTCTGGCAAGAAAGCCTTTGGAGACAAGCAAGCTTTTAATGTAAAAACACTACTTCTGACATTACCAAAATTATTATTACCCTTAGCAATTTATGGGTTAGGCCATTACCTGATTAATCCAACGGCCGGATACATATTTGTTGCCCTTACTGGAATATTGGGCTTTGCCTTTAAGAACGTGGTATTCAGAAAGATTGAAAAAATATATAAAAAAGAAAAATATAAAACCCTCTTGGCTTATAAACAGAAAGCCTGATAAATTATAAATTAAAATGATTTACTCGCAAAACCTTACAAAAATATATGGAGATCAAACTGTATTAAGTATTGAAAGCTTAGACATACCCAAAGGCCAAATTTTCGGCCTGGTTGGCAATAATGGCGCAGGCAAAACTACTTTTTTCAGTTTGCTTTTAGACCTAATTCAGCCTACATCGGGCAAAGTAATGAACAATGGGATCCAGGTCAATATAAGTGAAGCATGGAAACCATTTACCTCGGCATTTATAGACGAAACATTTTTGATTGGATACCTTACCCCTGAGGAGTATTTCTATTTCATTGGAGAGTTAAGAGGACAATCTAAAATAGATGTTAATGAACTTTTAGCCAACTTTGAGGATTTCTTTCACGGGGAGATTTTAGGCCAGAAAAAGTATTTACGCGATTTGTCAAAAGGGAATCAAAAAAAGGTCGGGATAGTAGCTTCTTTTATTGGAGAACCTCAGGTTATCATCCTTGATGAGCCTTTTGCGAATTTAGATCCCACAACTCAAATAAGACTAAAGGCAATTATTAAGAAACTGGGCCAGAATAGGGAAGTTACTATATTAGTTTCCAGTCATGACCTCATCCATGTAACAGAAGTTTGTGAACGTATTGTGGTACTAAATAAGGGTGAAATAGTTAAAGATATTCAGACCTCAACAGAAACTTTAAAAGAACTTGAGTCGTTTTTTGGAGGTTAAGATTATCTCATCTTCTTGATGGTTTTTTCTTTTCTTACGGAATTACTTTTTAGTTAAATATAGTTCCGTTGTAACATTTTAGACCCGGATCCATATTAATCCTGCCTTTTCAAGTCCTGTGGCATAATAATCTTAGTGTTTTTAAGTTTAGATTACATAGAATACCAACAATTTTGAAGCTTCGTATAAAATTTATTCTGGCTGGTGTTCTTGGGGGCATACTTTTTAACGCTTGTTCTACCAAGAAAGACACTTTTGTAAACCGCAATTGGCATGCGATGAATACCAAGTACAATGTCTTGTACAATGGTAATATTGCATTTGAGGAAGGGAGAGAGGCTCTCAATATGTCATATCTGGATAATTATTGGGAAGTTTTACCTGTGGAGCGCCTGCAGGTAAAGGATGAGATAAGACTTGATTCTGAAAACAACAATCCAAATTTTATTATTGCAGAGGAAAAAGCCACCAAGGCTATTCAAAAGCACAGTATGGATATAAATGATGAAGAGCGCAATCCACAAACGGATGAAGCCTTTTTGCTTTTGGGTAAAGCCAGATACTTCGACCAGCGCTATATACCGGCAATTGAGGCGTTTAATTATATTTTAAGAAAATATACCCAAAGCGATAAGTTAAATGAAGCTACAATTTGGAGAGAAAAAACTAATATAAGGCTGTATAACGAAGAACTAGCTCTAAAAAATTTAAGACGCCTATTGAAGTTCGAACAACTTGATGATCAGGAATACGCAGACACTCATGCAATGATGGCTCAGGCATATATAAACCTAAAAGCTCCTGATACTGCCATTCAAGAACTAAAAATAGCTTCTGCATATACTAAAAAGCTCCCTGAGAAAGGGAGGTATTATTTTATTATTGGACAACTATTTAATCAGTTGGGATATAGAGATAGTGCAAATTATGCATTTGGTAAGATCATCGAATTAAATAGGAAATCCCCCAGAGTATATATGATTAATGCGCATTTGCATCAAATTCAAAATACTGAAATAACAGAGGAGAATAAGGAAGAACTACTTGAAGAGCTGGTTGATCTTGAAGAAAATAGAGAAAATAGACCATTTTTAGATAAGATATACAATCAGGAGGCTGAATATTACATGGCTACTGGGTCAGACAGCTTGGGAATTGTATATTATAATAAGTCTTTAAGAGCAACACAAAATTCACCACAGCTGAATGCCCTTAATTATGAAAATCTTGCAGAATACAATTTCGATGGAAATGACTACAAAATTGCTGGGAATTATTATGATAGTGTTCTGACTAACTTACCTGAGAATACCAAAAAATTCAGGGCTATTAAGAAAAAATTGGATAATCTGGAAGATGTTATTAAGTATGAAGATGTTGTTCAATATGCAGACAGTGTAATAACGCTTTATAATCTTCCAAAAATAGAGCAATTAACATTTTTCGAAAATTATATTGCCCAATTGAAGCTGGCTGAGGAAGAAGCGGCATTAAAAAAAGAAAACCAGGCTAGTGCTGGATTTGCTGCTTTTGCAGAAACAAAGGGTGGGAAAGAAAATAAAGGTAAATTTTATTTTTACAATATTACTAGCCTGGGTTATGGAAAAAACGACTTTAAAACCAAATGGGGAGACCGGGTATTGGAAGATAACTGGCGTTGGAGTAATAAAAACACAACACAGCTAATAGAAGACTCAGGCGAAGCTCTCATTGCTGATGGCGGTAATGGTTCTGGAGAAGAAATGACAGAAGAACAGAAATATTCAGTAGAATACTATTTGGATCAGATACCCACTGATATTGCAGTTATTGACAGTCTTAAATTAGAAAGAAATTTTGCAAACTACCAGTTGGGATTAATTTATAAGGAGAAATTTAAGGAAAACCTTTTGGCTGCAGGCAAATTGGAAACTGTTTTGAAGTCAGAGCCAGAAGAACGCCTGGTACTTCCATCCATGTATAACTTGTATAAGATATATGAGGAATCTGGTAGTCCGCTTGCCGAAAGTATGAAACTAAATATTATCCAAAGTTATCCTGATTCACGGTATGCTGAAATTTTAGTTAATCCAGAAGCAGTATTAGCAGGGTCAGTTGACAGTCCTGATGCCAAATATGCCCAACTTTATGAGCTTTATGAAAATCAAGATTATTTAACTGTTATAACGGGCGCCGAGACCAACATAAATTTGTATACCGGGGATCCTATCGCACCAAAATTTGAGATGCTAAAGGCCAGTGCCATAGGCAGACTTGAGGGTTATGACTATTTTAAGGAAGCCCTCAATTATGTAGCACTGAATTATCCGAATAGTCCTGAAGGTAAAAAGGCACAAGAAATGATTGCCGAACAGCTACCCAAATTGGAGCCAAGGGACTTCTCATTAGAAATTGACTCAAAAGGAACGGCTAATTGGAAAGTTATATTTCCATTTAAAAGACAGAATGATGATAAGGCGTTAGAACTCAAAAAAATATTGGAGGGATCTATCAAGGATTTAAATTACAAAAATATCGTTTCAAAGGATATTTATAATCTGGAGATGGAATTTATAGTAGTTCATGGATTTAAATCAAAAGACTACGCTTTGGGTTATGTAGAACTGCTAAATAAAAACAAGGATTACCGAATTGCTAATGAGAATTTTGTAATTTTATCTTCCAACTATAAAATCATTCAAGTACATAAAAACTTACAAGAATATAAAAATGAAGTTTTAACCCCAAAACCATAAACAAGATGTTTTCTGATAACAAAAAACCCAGAACTATGAACGAAATAGGCGGACAACCCAACAGAATTGAAAAGAACACCAAAATCAAGGGCGACATAATATCCGAAGCGGACTTTAGGATAGATGGTAAACTAGATGGTAACGTAAAAACCTCCGGGAAGGTTGTAATTGGTAAGGATGGCTACATTCATGGCAAGGTAGAATGTGTTAATGCCGATATTGAAGGAAGTTTTAACGGAGAACTGCAAGTATCGAATTTATTAGCACTAAAGGCATCTGCCGTTATAGAAGGCACTGTAACTGTTGCTAAACTGGCAGTTGAACCTGGCGCTACATTTAATGCCTCATGTTCAATGAAGGGTAAAGGAGGTATAAGTTCGAATGATACAATTAAGACTGCAACAGGAAGCAGCTCACCGAATTCAGGTTCAGGTGGGAGCTATAAATCTGGCGTTGTTAGTGGATCTGGCAGTAAAAATGAACCGGCTAAGGTTTCCTGATCGCACCATTTTATTGTATTTCCATTGAGTCCAGCTTATGCTTATAGTTTTATAGTGGAGTTCACTTAAACTTCTGGAAACGAGTAAGTCTCTTGCACTTGTAAGAGTCTTATAGATATCTCAAACAAAATGGCGAAAGGTAAAAAGGAAGTTAAATACTGGCTAAGTCTTACCGGAATAGCCGTTCAAATGGGTGTTATTATATATTTAGGAGCGAGGTTAGGTCAATGGCTCGATTTCAAGTATCAGAACGAAACAAACACTTATACCATAATTCTTACTTTATTTGCAGTTGCCATTTCGATGTATTTGGTAATACAGCAAACAAAAAAATTGAACTCCTGATTTGAATAAAAAAATTATCATTTTTACGGGCTTCCTGCTTGGGGCACTTTTGATTGTTGGCTTGCTTCACGCCGGATTCTTATTCGCTAGCAACCCGGATTTGGATTATCGTCTTCTAATCCTGGGCTATATAATAAACTTTGCAATGGCCTTGGGAATATACTCCGCTTTGCTTTATTTTTCTGAAAAGAAAAATAAGAATCTCGGATTTTTATTCATGTTCGGAAGCACTTTAAAATTCGTTATCTACTTCCTGATTTTTGATCCAATTTTTATGTTGGATGGTAAGCTCACAAAAGTTGAATTTTTCATTTTTTTTGTACCATATTTTAGTTGTTTGCTTATAGAGACTTTTGCACTAATCAAACTAATGCGGGAAATCGATCAGCAATAGAATCGCTATCACCTGTTTTCAGGGGAAAAATAAAGTTCTAAATGCTTTTTTCTTTTTAAGAGAATAGCTTACATTTGCACGGATTTTTAGAGACCCTTTTTTATAAGTGATATGCGAAATCCTCTTTTGGTAAAATTCTTTCTGGTCTTCACCATATTCTTCAGTGTGACAATATTCGCAAAGGAAGCGGAGCTAAGTAGCGAAGAAACCAAAACCGACCTAAAAACTGAAATAGACGAGTATATACAACACCACCTTAAGGATTCTCATGATTTCTCCTTGTTTTCCTATACTGACAGTGATGGGGCAGAACATCACATAGGCTTTCCATTACCAATTATTCTATGGGATGATGGAGTAGTGGTTTTTTCAAGTTCTAAATTTCATCATGGTGAAGAGGTAGCTGCCTCAGGAGATAATCATTACAAATTATATCACGCAAAAATTTATAAAACTGACGCATCCGGGACTATTAATTATGATGCCGATCATCATGCTACGAATATAAAACCTTTGGATTTATCAATAACCAAAAGCGTCATGATGATGATAATTACCGGCTTTTTAATGCTTCTTTTATTTGGAGGATTAGCCAAATCGTATTCTAAAAATGGGGGAATTGCCAAAGGAGTGGGAAGGTTTTTTGAACCGATAATCTTATATATACGGGATGATATTGCAATTGCGACAATAGGAGAAAAAAAGTATCGGAAATATATGCCTTTTCTACTTACAATTTTCTTCTTTATTTGGTTTCTGAATATGTTTGGGCTCACACCCTTAGGAGTAAATGTAACGGGCAATATTGCAATAACAACTGCATTGGCAGTTCTTACTTTTTTGATTACCAATTTGACAGGGACAAAGACCTACTGGAAACACTTATTTGATCCATTAGGGGATTCAATGCCATGGTATGCCAAAATTCCTTTATATATTATATTAATTCCTATTGAAGTTTTAGGAATATTTATAAAACCATTTTCATTATTAATACGTCTTTATGCCAACATGCAGGCTGGACATATTGTTATTATGAGCTTAATTGGACTAATGTTCCTTTTTAAAAATTGGATTGGTAGTTCACTGTCTTTTGGACTTGCATTTGCCATTTCGTTAATTGAAATTCTGGTGGCCTTATTGCAGGCTTATATTTTTACAATGTTGTCGGCATTGTATTTTGGTTTTGCTTCTGAGGAACATGAACATGCAGAGGCACATTAATTTGAATGTTTAATTTTTAATTATATATACTATGACAATTCCAAGAATTGTAGGTGCAGGACTAATTGTAATCGGTGTAGGAGTGGGTATCGGAAGAATCGGTGGCCAGGCAATGGAAGCGATTGCACGTCAACCTGAAGCCTACGGAAAAATTCAAACCGCGATGCTTATTGTTGCAGCGCTTATTGAAGGTATTGGTTTTGCTGCACTTTTTGCAACTGCAGAAAACTAGAAAAATAACCAATGGTCGTAACGGTTGGTTACGACCATTGGTTTAATTCAAAAATTGAACAACTAAGATTTAATAGATATGGAGAAATTAATAGAAGATTTTTCGTTAGGCTTGTTCTTTTGGCAAATTTTGCTGTTTTTGGCCTTGGTATTTTTATTGTGGAAATTTGCATGGAAACCAATCCTGAATGCAGTAAATGATCGCGAAGAGGGAATTAAAAATGCACTGGCTGCTGCGGAAGAAGCTAAAAAGGAAATGCAGAATTTAAATGCGGATAATGAGAAATTATTAAAGCAAGCCAAGGCAGAACGCGAAACCCTTTTAAAAGAAGCAAGGGAAATAAAAGATAAAATTGTCACTGATGCTAAAGTACTGGCTCAGACGGAAGGGAATAAATTAATAAAACAGGCACAAGCCACTATTGAAAGCGAGAAGAAAGCTGCCGTGGAAGATATAAAAAACCAGGTTGCCGAACTCTCAGTTGAAATTGCTGAAAAAGTTATTAAAGAGCAATTATCCAATAAAGAAAAACAGTTGAAACTGGTTGATGACATGCTTGGTGATATTAAATTGAATTAAGAAGTTATAATGAGCGAATCAAGAGCAGCCCTACGTTATGCAAAAGCTACATTAAACCTTGCAATTGAGCAAAAAGTTACGGACTCAATCGATGAGGACATGCGTTATATAGTGCAAACCATTTCTGATAGCGACGAACTAAATGAAATGCTCCAAAGCCCAATTCTTGAAGGCTCATTAAAAAATAAAGCCTTAAAAGCGATTTTTAAAAATGTCAATGAATTAACCAGGGAGCTCTTTTCATTACTTGTCACTAAAAAACGGATAGCCTTATTAAATGAAGTTTCCAAAAAATATATTACGCTTAATGATAATTTAAAGGGAGAGAATGTGGCTTTAGTTACTACCGCGGTTCCTTTAACGCCATCTTTGGAAAAGAAGATTCTTTCACAAGTTGAGAAAATAACGAGTAATAAGGTCACCTTGGAGAATGTAATAGATACAAGCATAATAGGAGGTTTTATATTGCGCATTGGGGATTTACAGTACAATGCGAGCATCTCCAATAAATTGAATAATTTAAAAAGAGAATTTACAAGTAGTATTTAAATATAAATTACGAATGTAAAAGGAGTTAATTCCTTTTTATCATCTTAGATCTGAAATAAAATGGCAGGAGTAAAAGCCGCAGAAGTATCTGCAATCTTAAAAAAACAACTATCTGGATTTGAAGCCAAAGCTTCATTGGATGAGATAGGTACCGTATTACAAATTGGTGATGGAATAGCCAGGGTATATGGCCTGTCTAATGCCGAATATGGTGAATTAGTTGAATTTGAAGGTGGTTTGGAAGGGATTGTTCTGAATCTTGAAGAAGATAATGTTGGAGTTGTACTATTGGCACCCTCAAGAGAAATTAAGGAAGGCGATGTTGTAAAACGTACACAACGTATTGCGTCAATAAAAGTGGGAGAAGGTATTGTAGGCCGCGTTGTAAATACTCTTGGCAACCCTATAGATGGAAAAGGAACCATTTCCGGAGAACTTTATGAAATGCCGCTGGAACGAAAAGCTCCGGGAGTAATTTTTCGGCAACCAGTTTATGAGCCATTACAGACTGGTATTAAAGCAGTAGATGCGATGATACCTGTTGGAAGAGGTCAGCGGGAATTGGTTATTGGTGACCGACAAACAGGTAAAACAACTGTTTGTATAGATACAATAATAAATCAGAAGGAATTTTATGACGCAGGAGAACCTGTCTACTGCATATATGTAGCAATTGGCCAAAAAGCTTCAAACGTTGCGGTTATAGCAAAAACGTTGGAAGATAAAGGTGCTTTAGCTTATACAACAATTGTTGCAGCTAATGCTTCTGAACCTGCCCCAATGCAGGTTTACGCACCCTTTGCGGGTGCAGCTATAGGCGAATATTTTAGAGATACAGGTCGTCCGGCATTAATCATTTATGATGATCTTTCTAAACAAGCCGTAGCATATCGCGAAGTATCTCTTTTGTTAAGAAGGCCTCCGGGGCGTGAAGCTTATCCGGGCGATGTTTTCTATTTACATTCAAGATTATTAGAGCGAGCTGCGAAAATTATAGATGTTGATTCTATAGCGCAGAATATGAATGATTTGCCTGAGGTTTTAAAGCCTATGGCGAAAGGTGGAGGATCTTTGACAGCCTTACCAATTATTGAAACTCAGGCAGGTGATGTATCTGCATATATTCCTACCAATGTTATTTCCATAACAGACGGGCAAATATTTCTGGAGCAGGATTTGTTTAATCAAGGGGTACGCCCGGCGATTAATGTGGGAATATCTGTATCCCGTGTTGGGGGGAATGCTCAGATTAAGTCTATGAAGAAAGTAGCAGGGACATTAAAATTGGATCAGGCGCAATTCCGGGAATTGGAAGCATTTTCAAAATTTGGATCTGACCTGGATGCAGCTACTTTGAATGTAATTGAAAAGGGCAGGCGTAATGTGGAAATTTTAAAGCAGGCTCAAGCTGACCCTTTTACGGTTGAAGATCAGGTTGCTATTATATATGCCGGCTCTAAAAACTTATTAAAAGATGTTCCGGTTAACAAAGTGAAGGAGTTTGAAAATGATTATTTAGAATTTCTAAATGCTAAGCACAGAGATGTAATGGATACTTTGAAAGCTGGTAAATTAACCGATGAGGTAATAGATACCTTAACTGCTGTATGTAAAGATCTGGCAGGTAAATATCAAGGCTAATCTCTGAATTTACAATTTAAGAAATGGCAAATTTAAAGGAAATACGAAATAGAATAGTATCGGTATCCTCTACTATGCAGATAACTAGCGCCATGAAAATGGTGTCTGCTGCTAAGCTAAAAAAAGCTCAGGATGCCATTACCGCAATGCGTCCTTATGCCAATAAGCTTTCAGAATTGTTGCAAAACTTCAGTGGAAGTATAGACAGTGAAACGGGGAGTAAATATACAGACAACAGAGAATTGAATAACGTTCTGATTGTAGCAATTACATCCAACAGAGGACTGTGTGGGGCATTTAATTCCAATATAATTAAACACTGCCTGTCAATGCAGAAAGACCATTACGAGGGTCAGAAAGTTGATTTTATGACAATAGGAAAGAAGGCGCACGACCTAATTGGAAAAAGGCATAATGTTGTTTCCGACCATAGCAAAATCTATGATGTTCTTACATTTGATAATGCAGCAGAAATTGCAGAAGAATTAATGCAATTATATACTGATGAGTCCTATGACAAAATTGAAATCGTATATAATAATTTCAAAAATGCAGCTACACAAATAGTCACTACGGAGCAATTCCTGCCAATTGAGCCAATGGAGCAGGAGTCAAATACCTCTGCCGACTATATCTTTGAGCCTACAAAAGCATTTATAGTAGAACAACTTATTCCTAAGTCGTTAAAAACACAATTGTTCAAGGCAATAAGAGATTCATTTGCAAGTGAACATGGAGCCAGGATGACCGCAATGCATAAGGCCACTGATAATGCAACTGAACTAAGGGATCAGTTAAAACTTACTTATAACCAGGCTCGTCAGGCGGCTATTACCAGTGAAATCCTTGAAATAGTAGGTGGAGCGGAGGCATTGAAAAATTAACTATTTTTTAGTTTGAATTAATTCAATCAACAATAATAATCCCGCCACTAGCGGGATTTTTTATTGGCAGGATTTTCATAGATGCTTACCTAACTTTTTTTGGCACCAAATTTGGTTTTATATCTTTACGAAAGCATAAATAAAAGAGAATTATGAAAAATACATCTATATTAATACTTACTGTTTTTAGCCTTTACGGATGCTCCTCCCAAAAGAAATTAACAACGGCACCACCTTTCAGCATAAATAATCCTTCATGTCAGCAATTTGTTGGTGGCAGGGAAGAAAGTGGCACGGGTTTTATACTGCAATTACCGGTTGATGTAGGGACTGCTAATGAAATAAAATTTTTAGAAGTCTTTTTCAGGGGACATGTATTAGAATCAGAGATAAAAGAGGAAGGAGAAAACCTGTGGATTATCTGCAATTATAAATACACTGGAGAGGATAAAAAACCAGATATTATAATGCATTCAGATCCTAAAGAGGAAGTAGGAAATCAACCACCTGGTTCAATAAACAGGGAAAATGCTGATTTTCCATTTGATTTGGACAAAGATGAAGCGGTTGTTAGTTATAAAATTATCACTGAAGATCCGCAAAATAGTAAAGTAGCCTATTTCAAAATCACTGGAATAAAGGAGAAACCTTCGCTTATATATCAGTAAACACCAAACGACAGACTTTGTTCCATGGCTTTAAATACCTAATTTTGAGCCCAAATCTAAAAGCCATTGAGTTTATTTAAAAAACTTTTTAAGCAAACATTCATTTATGGTTTGGCTACTGTGTTACCTCGCATGCTGTCCTTTATTTTGGTCCCTATATACACTGCAGTTATGCCACCGGGATCATATGGAGAGGTGACATTAATTTTTTCCTGGTTTGCAATCTTTAATGTGATCCTGGCGTATGGAATGGAAACTGCCTTTTTTAGATTCTTCAATGGCGAAGAAGATAAAAATATAGTGGTTACTACTTCATTGATTTCTTTGGGAGTTAGCACCTTATTATTTACGATTCTGGCCTTGTTGCTTCAAAATCAAATGGCTGAGTTGTTAAAGATAGAACAGCCATATATTAAGTATGTCGTATTTATTCTGGCCCTGGATGCTCTGGCGATCATCCCATTTGCATGGCTTCGGGCAAATGAAAGACCCATGCGTTATGCGATGGTGAAAACGGTGAATGTGGCTGTGAATTTGAGTTTGAATGTCTTTTTCCTCCTTTTGCTTCCAGGTCTGGCTAATGCGAATCCGGAAAGCTTATTGAATGCCATATATATACCTGATTTTGAAATATCATATATTTTAATTTCCAATTTAATAGCCAGCGGAATTACCTTATTAATGATAGGCGGCCTATACGTCAAAAGAACTTATACTTTTGACAAGACCTTATGGCTTAAGATGATCAAATATGGCATGCCGGTAATGATTGCCGGAATAGCTTTTACCATAAATGAAGTTTTTGATAGAATTTTACTTGTTGATTTATTACCACAAGATATTGCCAAAAGCGAAATGGGCAAATATTCTGCTTGTTATAAACTAGCGCTTTTTATGACTCTTTTTGCCACGGCCTTTCGTCTTGGGATAGAACCTTTTTTCTTCAGCCATTCCTCTTCCGAACATCCTCAGCGTGCCTATGCCCAGATTACAAATTATTTTGTTGTTCTGGGAAGTGTAATATTATTAACGGTTGTGGTATATGCAGATGTTTTAAAGGTCATTTTTATTCAGAACCAGGCATATTGGGAGGCAATGCCAATAGTACCGGTGATAGTATTAGCGAGCTTTTGTCTCGGGATTTACCACAATCTTTCAGTTTGGTATAAAGTTACAGACAGAACGCAATATGGTGCTTATATTTCCATTGTAGGGGCATTAATTACAATTGTCATTAATTATTTATTTATCCCGGACTGGGGATATTATGCTTCTGCATTTGCTACCCTGGCGGCCTACGGGAGTATGATGCTAATATCTTATTTCTTTGGTAGAAAGCACTATCCCATTCCGTACAATTTTAGAAAAATATCTTTTTACTTAGGATTATCCATCCTTTTTGCAACGCTTTCTTTTTATGTGTTTAACAGAAATTTGATAATAGGTAGTGCCTTGCTTTTAGTATTTTTAATCCTACTCTACAAAATGGAAAATGTAACGCTTAAAAGAATATTTTTAGGAGTTATAAAAGATAAAAATAATAACGCTTAAAATGAAAGTAAAAATTATCAATAAGTCGGATCACTCTATCCCAGAATATGAAACACCAGCTTCGGCCGGTATGGATCTCCGGGCCAATATATCTGAATCAATTACGTTACAACCACTAGAAAGGGCTGTAGTTAAAACCGGGTTATTTTTGGAAATTCCTGTCGGATATGAAGCACAGGTAAGACCGCGAAGTGGTTTGGCGGCTAAGAAAGGAATAACGGTGCTTAATGCACCAGGAACAGTAGATGCAGATTACAGAGGAGAAATTGGCGTGATTCTTGTGAATTTATCCAAAGAAGAATTTACTATTATCAATGGGGAACGCATAGCGCAATTAGTGATCTCAGCGCATGAACGAGCTGAATGGGTTGAAACAGAAAATTTAACTGAAACTTCCAGAGGAGAAGGTGGTTTTGGAAGTACAGGAATAAAATAAAAATCCTTTATGGTTTTGGATTTAAGTAGTCTGATTATATGAAGTTTAGGCTTAAATGGAGTATTTATATTTTGGGGATATTTATTTTCTCTCAGCTAATCTATGCCCAGGAAGAAGAAAGCGCTGAAGTATTTTTGGAAGATTATACAGACGAATTTCAAGAGACATTCTTTGAAGCATTAAAACAAAAAGGGATTGAGAACTATGATAAGGCTATTAACCTTTTTCTCAAATGTAAAAGGCTGGATAGCACATACAATGTTGTTGACTTTGAACTGGCCAAATCTTATTTAGCAAATAAGCAATATGTAGTAGCTCAGCAATACGGGATAGATGCATTAAATTCAGAACCTGAGAACTATTGGTATTTAAATGTGGTAGTGGAGATTTTGCAAAAACAGGGTAACTCGATGGAGATGATTAAAGAGCAAATTTCTTATGATAATAGTAAGCTTATAGAAAATCTAGCATTAATTTATTTCCAAAAAAAGAATTATCAGAAGTCTTTAAATATCATGAAAGACATGAAAGACTCTTCTTTTAAAGAATTACTTTCACTTAGGATTAAAGATTCTTTGGATCGGCCCAAGAATGTTGATGAAATAAAGGAAGCGCCTCCTGCCCAAAATACGGATCTGATCCCTCTTTTGAAGTTTAAGGAGGAAATAGCAGAATTAATACGTATTAAGAATTATTCTTCCTTAGTTATCAAAGCAGATGAAGCATTGGAGGCATTTCCGTCTCAGCCTTATTTTTATTTCGCAAAGGGGATGGGTCTAAATAGAAGTGGAAAACAGAAAGTAGCAACAGGTGAATTGGAAACTGCTTTGGATTTTCTAATCGACGATATTGAACTTGGTAATAATATATACAGAGAATTAGCCAAGGCGTATACATTTTTGGGAAACTCATCAAAGGCAAATATGTATCTTAGTAAAATCAAATCTGGCTCCTGATCGAATGAAAAGTAATACCTATAATTGGAATAGATGGATCATAATTACCGTTTTGACAATGCTTTCTTTCTCTTGCAAATCAAGTAAGGTAGTTTCAGCAGGCAAAGTGGATGAAAAGCTTACCACCAAGGCAATAATCAAAAATCATTATAAAAACCAATTAGAATTCAAGACTATAAGCGGAAGGATGAAAGTGGAGTATAATGATGGTGGTGCCGTTCAAAGTTTTAATGTTAGCTTTAGAATTGAAAAGGATAATGCAATTTGGATGAGTGCCCCTCTCGGTGTTGTAAAGGCGCTTATCACTCCTAATAGGGTAACGTTCTATAATAAACTTCAAAATGAGTATTTTGATGGTGACTTCACTTATTTGAGCAAGTTATTGGGAACTGAATTAGATTTTAACCAAGTACAGAATTTATTACTAGGGGAGGCATTATTTGATTTGCGGAGAGAGAAATATATTTCCCTGGCTACTGAAGAATACTACGAACTTAAGCCTAAAAATATTGGAGACCTGTTCAAAACATTATTCTTAATTGAGCCAATGAATTTTAAAATCGCTACACAGCAGTTATCCCAACCCTGGAATAAGAGACTATTAGAGATTTATTACAAGTCGTATCAGGAAAGGAATAAGCAAATCTTACCTGAGAAAATTCTGATTACAGCAATTGATATTGATCAAACCACCAATATTGCCATACAATTTAGGAACATAGAGTTTAACAGATCATTGAATTTTCCCTATAAAATACCAAAAGGATTTGAAGAAATAGTTTTGAAGTAAAATGAGAATTGCAAAGCAATATTCTGCATATATACTATTTATTATTTTAGTGCTACTGGGTTCAAATGCATGTGGGCAAACTAATGAACAAAAGGTTTTGGAAACCAGGCGAGAACAGCTGCAAAAGGAAATTGAGGATATAAACAGACTGTTATTTGCAGAAAAAAAACAAAAAGGTACTGTTCTTGATCAAATGGAGGTACTGGATCAGAAGATTAACGTTAGGCAGCAATTGATCCGTGTTACTAATCAGCAAGCTAACCTTCTCAACAGGCAAATAAATTCGAATATTCGAAATATTTCCAAACTTAGGGAAGATTTGGACGCCTTAAAGGAAGAGTATGCTACAATGATCCAAAAATCATATCGGAATAGATCCCAACAAAGCAGGCTAATGTTCCTCTTGTCTTCGGAGAACTTTTTTCAAGCCTTTAAAAGATTACAATATATGAAACAATATACTCAGTTTAGAAAAGAGCAGGGAGAGGATATTGTAAGGAAAACAGAAGAACTTACTCAATTAAATAATGATTTAACTAACCAACGAAAGGAAAAGGAGGTTTTGTTGGCCCAGAATTTAAAAGCAAAAGGGGAATTACTTACTGAAATAAAGGCTCAAAAGGATCTATTAAAGTCAATTCGACAAAATGAGAGTAATTATTCCTCAGCAATTAAGAAGAAAAAACAGGAAGCACGTAAAATTGATCAACAAATAGAACGATTAATCCGAAACGCTATAGCGGCCTCGAATAAGAAGGCAGGGAAAAGGGGAACATCAAATAAGTTTGTTTTAACACCGGAAGCGACCCTGGTAGCAAATAACTTTTCTGCAAACAAAGGAAAACTTATCTGGCCGGTTGAAAAGGGGATTAAACAACAAGGTTTTGGTATATACAAAGATGCCGTATATCCTGGGATTAAACATCAGAGTAATGGCGTAATTATTGCAACGGATGAAGGCGCTACTGCCCGTGCTGTTTTTGAAGGGGAAGTGATTGCAATTTTGGCCGTACCTGGAGGAAATAAAGGTGTTCAGATCAAACACGGGAACTTTATAAGCACTTATTACAATCTTTCTGTTTTGTATGTAAAAAAGGGCGACAAAGTAAGCTTAAAAGAAGAGTTAGGAAAAATATATACTAATCGGTATAGTGGTCTGACACAACTAAAATTTTACCTCTACAAGGATGCTACAAGATTGAATCCTGAGGAGTGGATTTACCGACTTTAACAATAAATGGAATATGGGATCAATAACTGATATTAAGGGGACTTTTACATTACACAATGGAGTAAAAATGCCGTATTTCGGTTTGGGGGTTTATCTTTCTGAAGACGGGAAAGAGGTAATAAACGCAATAAAATGGGCATTAGAGACCGGATATCGTCATATAGATACTGCATCTATTTATAATAATGAAGAAGGGGTAGGCACCGGAATAAAAGAGAGTATTGTACCAAGGAAAGATATTTTTGTTGTAAGTAAAGTTTGGAATTCAGACCAGGGCTATGATAATACGCTAAAAGCTTTTGACAAAAGCCTTAACAGACTGGAATTGGATTATTTAGATCTTTATTTGGTGCATTGGCCGGTTGTGGGAAAATATAAGGACACCTGGAAAGCTATGGAATATCTTTATAAGCAGAAACGAGTTAGAGCAATTGGAGTAAGTAACTTTATGCAACATCACCTAGAGGATTTATTAGACACAGCAAAGATAGTTCCTATGGTAAATCAGATGGAATTTCACCCATATTTGGTGCAACAAAGCCTTTTGGACTTTTGTTCAGATAAAAATATTCAATACGAAGCCTGGTCTCCAATGATGCAAGGCAGGATTTTTGGTATAGACACCTTTAAAGAACTTGCAAATAAGTACGATAAGACCATTGCTCAAATAGTCTTGCGCTGGGATTTGCAAAAAGGAGTTATTACTATTCCTAAATCATCTAAGCGGGAAAGAATTTTAGCAAATGCTGATATTTTCGATTTTGAGTTAACCCGGGAAGATATGGCTAATTTGGATAGTCTGGATAGAGCGCAGCGCTATGGTCCGGATCCTGACAATTTCGATTTCTAAATAAAAAATATCAAAAGGTATTTATTCTTTCATGAATAATGCTCGGAGTTCTGTGGCATCATTTGGCTTCATTTTACCCGCCAGGACCAAACTAAGTTGTTTTCTTCTCAATGCGCCCTCAAAACGTTCAGATTCAAGTGCTGTTTCGGGGATTATAGGCGGTACTTCTGTTGGTTTTCCAGTTTCGTCCACTGCAACAAAAGTATAAATGGCTTCATTGGCTTTGGTGCTTTCCCCGGTAAATCTATCCTCCATCCAGACATCAATATAAACTTCCATTGAAGTTCTAAAAGTTCGGGATATTTTGGCCTCAACTGTAACCACACTGCCCAATGGAACAGAACGGTTAAAAGCAACATGATTAACAGATGCCGTAACTGTAATGCGGCGGCTGTGTCTTCTTGCAGCTATACTTGCAGCCCTGTCCATGCGCGCCAATAGTTCACCACCAAAAAGATTATTCAATGGATTAGTTTCGCTGGGCAAAACCATATCCGTCATTATTGTTCTTGAATCACTGGGTGTTTTTGGCTGCATATGATTTTTTTTCAAAGATACGCAGCAATTGCAATGAAGAAAAAGAAAGAAACTATTTTGTAGACAACATCCAGGCGTCTTGTGATTCTGTACGCTTTACTTTCTTTAGAAAGATTAAAGCTTCTTCCGGGTTTTCGTAACTGCCGTAAGTAACCTGATGTAAACCATAACTATTAACACCAAGATAAGTTGCGTCATAGCCTTTTTGACGCAATCGTATAACTTTCTTATCAGCATTTTCCCGAATTCTAAACGCTCCTGCAATTATGTGGTGATTACCCTTACTTTTCTTTGTTATATGGAGCTTAAGCTCAGGTAATTCAAGTGGCTTTGAGTTAAAGAATGTTGCTTCCTGAATATTTTTAGACACGAGTGCTTGAGCTTCCTCCAGAACGAGTTGCTTTTTGTTAAGTGTTTCGCCATAAAATCGGTAAGCCGTCATACCTGTTGATAGGGCTAATAATAGTATAGCAGCATACTTCAAATAGGGTCTGAAAGAATTTCTTTCCCGTTGTTCGGGGGTAATAATAAAGGGTATCTTTTCTTCTAACTCAACCACCTGCTCCTTAAGAATTTCGCGGGTGACACTTGGAGACACAAAGGATGAAAGACCATAAGAAGATGTAAGATAATTTACCTCATTTGAGGGTTGAAATTGTAATTTACCTTCCCTGTTTAACCATAATTCACCTACAGATGATATTTTTAGCCTTTCTCCTGAATGTAATTTTTTTCTCCATGCTTTGGTAGCATCCAGGGTTTGCTTTAACATCTCCTCATATGACTTGTTTTCTGCATTGGCCATGTATGAAACCAATAAACCATCATTTGAGGACAATTGTTCATTAAATGATATTCGTTTTGAAGGAGGGTAAAAGGTATTGGTTGATTTGAGAAGTACTGCAGATTTCGTTTGCGTTAGAAAAGCACCAAAATCAGGAACTACAATGCAGTTGTAGCGGTATAAAAGTTCTTGAATATAGTGCTCAATTCCCATAAACACAAAGATGAAGAAAAATTAGAGGGCTTCAAACTAGAGAAGAGAACTTTTTATTAACATAATATTTTGTGTAATTTGTGAATAACTTAAAACAATTTATAAATGACTAAGGATGAGCTAATTGCAGTTCTAAGACTGCAAAATCTCCCTCACATCGGCGATATAACAGCTAAAAAGCTGATATCTCATTGTGGTAGTCCAATTGCAGTTTTTACAGATAAAAGGCAACATCTTGAAAAAATTGCGGGAATTGGATCTGTGGCCTTAGGCGGATTGCACAACCGAGAACATCTCCATAAGGCAGAGGTTGAATATGAATTTATTCTTAAAAATGGAATATCCTATTCATACTTTATGGATGCTAATTATCCTTCCTATCTAAAACACTGCATAGATGGCCCTATTTTACTCTTTAAAAAGGGCAACATTAGGCTTGAGAATAAAAAAATAATCAGTATAGTGGGTACTCGCAATAGCACTAGTTATGGCAGGGCTTTCTGTGAAAAATTTATTGAGGATATAGCACCTTTAGACCCTGTTATAATAAGTGGCTTTGCATATGGCATTGATATTTGTGCACAGCGAGCAGCTTTAAACAGGGGACTTCAGACCATTGCCTGTGTGGCACATGGATTAAATCAGATATATCCAAAGGCACACCTAAAATATGTTGAAGAAATTATTAAAAACGGAGGTTTTTTGACTGAATTCTGGAGTTCAAGTAAGCCCGATCGGGAAAATTTTCTAAAGAGGAATAGAATTATTGCAGGGATTAGTGAGGCTACAATTGTTATCGAATCTGCAGAAAAGGGAGGTAGTTTAGTAACTGCAGATTTGGCAAATAGCTATAATCGGGATGTATTTGCTGTACCTGGACGTGTAAAAGATAAATATAGTTTAGGATGTAATAATCTTATTAAGGGTCAGAAGGCACATATGCTTACTTCTGCGGCAGATCTGATTTATTTAATGGATTGGCAATTGGAAGAACATAAAACTACCGCTGTGCAAAAACAACTTTTTGTAGAATTAGATGATAATGAAAAGACAATCTACTCTTTCTTGCAGAAAGATGGGCGTCAATTGTTGGATCAAATTGCTTTGGAATGTCAATTGCCTGTTTTTAAGACAGTATCCAGTCTTTTGAACATGGAAATGAAAGGAATGATACGACCTCTGCCAGGAAAACAGTACGAAGCTATATAGTTTAAATCAGACCAGGTGGTTTGTTTGATTTAAATATAAGATGCTGAAAACTTCTATTTAGGGTGTTCATCGATAAAAAACGCTGATAAAACTGTAGATTAACTTTTGATCTTTTAATAAAAAGTTTAATTACAAACCGAGTAGTTGGTTAACAAAAATCTAGTATCCCACTTTCTTCCTAACCCTTTCGAGAACTGTATCTGCTACTTTTTTAGCTTTTTCAGCACCTATTGACAATGCATCATCTACCTCATTGAGGTGATTCATATAATAATTGAATTTTTCCCGGGGAGATTTAAACTTTTCAATAATTAATTCGTACAAAGCTTGTTTGGCATGCCCATAGCCATAATTTCCATTTAGGTAATTTGATCGCATTTTAGCAATTTGAGCATCAGAAGCTAAAATGCTGTATAATGAAAAAGTGGTATCGGTTTCAGGATCTTTAGGCTCT
>Ga0265306_10000124_pt1 | contig 30788 bp, 21 predicted proteins | sample Helome_3_FD_192493 | JGI IMG/M metagenome (GOLD analysis project Ga0265306, IMG submission 192493) | Marine sediment microbial communities from subtidal zone of North Sea - Hel_20160420 (Illumina Assembly) | ecosystem: Environmental > Aquatic > Marine > Subtidal zone > Sediment ... | reverse complement strand
GGGTGCAGCGATGGAAGGCGGAGGCAATGCCGCCGGGCGGCGAGCAGTCCTGCCGCTTGGAACTCGTTACAAGTTCAACTGGGATTATCTCAACGCCAATGGCCGCCAGTTGGTGCAGCGCGCGCTCAAGTGGGGCATCGGTGCCGATATGGGAAGCAGTAGCAATCTGCTTTTGGTGGTGGTTAATCCAGGCAGCCTGAATGCCCAGGAAAGTGTGAAAAAGGCCTTGATCGAATCCTGGGGTTACACCGTCACCCTGATCGATGAGGCAGACAGTCAGACTAACTTCGACGCCGCATTGGCCGTCAGCGATGTCGCCTATATCTCGGGGGATGTGAGCGACACTACACTCGGTACCAAGCTTACGGCGACCACGCTCGGCGTGGTCAACGAACAAATTGCCCTGCACAACGAACTTGGGTTTTCACAGAGTGCGGCCTCGAATGATTTCACCAATATATTCGTGGTAGATAATTCGCACTCGATTACCGATGGATTTGCCACGGGTTGGCTCACGATAGCAACATCGGACCAGCCGCTCAACGCGTTGAAAGATACGCTGGCCCCCGGGCTGCAGAATCTGGCGGAAGTCTGGATTAGCGGCGCCAACTATGATGACGGACTCGCGGTGCTGGAGACGGGCGCACAACTCTATGGCGGCGGCAACGCGGCGGGGCGGCGTGCACAACTGCCCTGGGGTGCAACTGGCTTCGATGTCAATGCGCTCAATGACAATGGTAAGACCATCATGCAGCGCGCTATCGAGTGGGCCGGTGGCGCCGGGTGCCCTGGCATGAAACCGTTGTTGTTAGTCGTCGGCAACGACTCACCCCTTGTCGGAAAGGATGATGGCATGAAGACCTTGATGGAGTCCTGGTGTTACAGTGTTACTGTCATCGATGACGGCGCTAGCCAGGCCAGTTTCGATGTGGCGGTCGCGGCGGCGGACGTAGTCTACGTCTCGGGCACCACCTCGGGTCCGTCACTACAGGACAAACTGACTGGTTCACCGACACCGATCGTCAACGAGATCAACGGCAAACTGGATAACTTCGGCTTCTCCAGTTCGACCGCCTCGAGCGTGACCGAAAGTGCTTTTAGTGCAACCAATGCGTCGCACTACATTTCCGATCCCTTCGCCGGTAATCCGGTCACCGTATTTACCACCGACCTGACGATGCCGGTGCCCGGCGGCACGCTCGCGCCGGACCTGCAGATTGTGGGTGAGACCACCGGTGCGATACCGGCGCTGGTAACCCTCGACGCCGGCGCGCAAAGATGGGACGGAAATCCGGCACCGGCGCGTCGCGTACACCTGCCGTTCACCAATGCAGAACCGGGTCAGTTGACCACGGACGGGGAAACCTTGATGCAGCGTGCTCTCGAGTGGGCCGCGGGCAGCAACACCGGACCGATTGCCCACTGGAAGCTGGATGAAACCGGTGGATTCAATGCAGAAGATTCAGCGAGTGATAACGACGGTACCCTGACCAGTGGGAACGACTGGATCCCGGCACTGATCGATGGCGGGCTCGATTTCGATGGCAGTAACGATTATGTCGATGCTGGTACCTTCGATGTAACCGGCAGCGGCATCACGATGATGGGCTGGTTCAACGCCGAGGCTATCGCCACCGATGACGGGCGCATCGTCTCCAAGGCTAACGGGCCCAACGCGACCGATGCCTGGTGGCAGTTGAGCACTACCGACTCAGGTTCTAATCGCTACCTGCGCATGCGCATCAAGGCGGGCGGTACCACCACCACGTTTGCTGACTCCAGTGTTAATTTAACCACGGCGCAATGGTATTTCGCGGTGGGGACCTACGATAGCGCGACTGGTGACATGAGGCTGTATCTCGATGGTGCCGAGGTTGCCAACGGTTCGCATGCGGTCGGTGGAGCGATCGATACCGATGCGGCTGTTCCGGTGGCGATCGGCGCCAACGGTACCGCGGAACGCTTTTTTAATGGCATCCTCGATGACGTGCGCGTCTACAACTATGCGTTGAGCGCGAGTGAGATTTCTGATCTCTATGCTGCTAATGCCCCCCTTGGCCCGTCGAGTTACACCGAGACGTATCAGTCCTGGAGCGCGACTAGTGACAATACCTGGCAAAGTGTTGACCTGGGCGTATTCGGCGTACCGGCCGATGCGGTGGTCGAGGTTGCGATTACCAATGCTAAAGACAAAAACGAACGTTGGGGCGGAGTGCGTGCGGTTGGTTCCAGTCTTGATCGGCGATTCCGGTTACACGAGGCAGAGGGCGGGGGCGTCGATGCGATAACCCTGCACGTGCAGACTGATTCCTCCAGTCGGATCGAGCATTACTCTGAGAAGAAGGCCGAACTGACGTTCACCCTGCTGGGGTACTGGGCCGGTGCCAGATATGTCGAGCTTTTCGAGCCCTTCACCGCCGATAACAACAATACCTGGGTTGAAGAAGATCTTGGCGACGACGGCCTTGGGCCCAACCAGATCGCCGAGATCGTGATGCTGAATACCAATCAAGGTGCTGAACGTCTCGCCGGTGTACGCCCGTCGGGAGCGAGCTACCAGCGACGTTTCAACCTGCACGAAGCCGAGGCGGGTGGTGTGGATGCGGTAACGATGATGACCTCGACCGACGCCTCGTCGATCGCCGAGGTTTTTGCGACTAATGCCGCGGATATCGACTTTTACGTGGTTGGCTTCTGGAGTGCGCCGCCCGGGACCTATGTCGCAACCGGCGGCGTGCACGGTCAGGCTACGGCCACCTCGACCTGGGAGCAGGCGGACCTGGCAGGCTTCGGAGTTCCCGCGGATTCGGTCGCACAGTTCGTGATATCCAGCGAGGTGCCCAACTTCAGTAGAGAACTGGGTGTTCGCGAGGTGGGTTCTGGCGAGCTGCGGGTATTCGATCTCCACAAGGCGGAGGCCGGGGGCTCGGAAGATGCCAGTCTGCACGTCAATGTAGATTCCGCTGCAAATATCGAATGGTACTCGGCTTCCGGCACCTCGGACCGCTACTTCTACCCGGTCGGCTGGTGGGTATTATCACCGTGATAATTAAAGGAAAAGCAGTTCCAGCCGATAAATGGCCCGATGCCGCTGCGGATACCATCCGTATGCACAATAGTGGGACAGAATAAGTTGAAAATAAATCTACCCAGGCAGTTACGTTCGGTGTGGTCGAGCACTCGCTACGAGTCGCCGGAGCTAACCCGCTTTGCCCGCCAGAAATCGGTCGCGGAGGCGCGCAAGGGGCTGGTGGCAATGAGCATATTGACCATAATGATTTTGCTGATCGAGGGTATGCTTTACGTCAGATTCGCGCTGGATCCGCTGTATCTCTATACTTGCGCGATCCTGGTGATGCTGTCGCTCAACATGATGTTCGCCGCGCGCACGGTCAGCGATCCGCAGGCATTGCATCTGCTCGGTATTACGCTGCTGGTGGTTTCCGGCAGCGCCTTCGTTTTACTCGCGCACTATCAGCAAGTGTTTCACCCGATGCTATTCGCCAGTGTCGCGATGCTGTTCATCGTCATCCCGATGATGTCCTGGGGCCTCGGCGAAGCACTCGCGGTTACGCTGTTGATTTACACCATGTTTACCCTGTCGACGCTCAATGCGAATTTCAACTTTGCCGAGCAGAGCCTGTGGACCCTGCAATTCATCATGCTGGGTGCGAGTGCGGTGAGCCTGTCGCTGGTGGTGCGCAACGTCAAGCTGCGCAAACACGATCTCGCGACGCAGCACGACCTGGTGGTCGCGCACGAGCAGATTACGGAATTGTCGAACCGCGACCCGTTAACCGGTGCCTGGAATCGGCGCTACTTCGACCTGGAGTTCCAGAGCTACCTGCAACAGTGTCGCGACAATCAAAACCAGTTCCACTTCATGCTGCTCGACGTCGACGACTTCAAAGCCCTCAACGATGAATGCGGCCATGAAAGCGGCGACCAGGTCCTCAGGCATATCGGTCAGGCCTTCGAAAGCGTACTGGCCGGCAACGGCACTATCGTGCGCATGGGTGGTGACGAGTTCGCGGTGATTTTCGCGGACCTCGATCCCAGGGTAATCGCCATTCGCGGATTGAAAAAATTCTGCGATTTGAATGCGACGAGCAAGCACGAACTGGTGACCAGGGCCAGCGTCAGTATCGGTGTCGCTAGCGTACCGCCCGATATCGAGGTCAGCTACCGCCAGCTTTATAAACAGGCTGATCTCGCGCTTTACCGGGCGAAAAGCTTCAAGGATCAAGATCGGGCCCCACCGAATATCGTTGTCAGCGTGTTGCAGGATCCCGATGACGTTTTCAGCAGTACCCAGCGGCTGTGGAAAGCGCCGGAAACCGGCAACGTGATCAACCAGGGCTGAATGATCTTAACGGCCTGGGCATTAAGGAAAAACGGCTTGCTGCCGATTTACTGACTAATTACCGCAACGGAAGTATCCGTATGAGCAATCATTGGGACAAGGTGACGATCGAGGCGAACCTGATCTCGCTGCCCGACATTTACTGGCGCCTTAAGGAAATTATCGATGCACGCGACTACTCGATGCAGGACGTGGCGCAACTGATTGTCTATGACCCGGGCCTGACCGCACGCCTGTTGCGTATCGTCAATAGCGCCTATTTCGGCTTTTCCGCCAAAATTGATACGGTTAATCACGCGGTATCGATCCTCGGCGTGCAGCAGATACAGGACCTGGTGTTGACCACCTCTATTGCCGACGCCCTCGGTGACTATGAATGCGAGCATCTCGACATCAAGCAGTTCTGGATGCGCAGTGTCTATCGCGCCATCGCTGCACGAGAGCTCGCGGTGGTGTGCAACCTGATGGACAGCGAGCGCATGTTTGTCGCCGGCCTGCTGAGTGGCATCGGGCACCTCATCATGTACCAGTCGGTACCGGTACTGGCGCAGCAGGCACAACGCGAGGCGCGTGAGTCCGGCAGGCCGCTATACCTGGTCGAACGCGAGGTGACCGGATTCGATCATGTCCAGGTGGCAGCCGTGCTGATGAAGAACTGGAATTTACCGCCAGAACTGGTGAGCGTGATCGAGCATCACCTCGAATTCGGTGCGGATGCGGATTACCGCCTCGAAGCCGCGATCGTGCATCTGGCCGCGCTGTTTGGTGAAGCCTTTGCAGAGAATCTGCAGCTTGACGAGGTTTTAGCCGGCGCTAACAGCCAGGCCTGGGATATTACCGGCCTGGATACCGGGCGATGCGAAGCGGTCGACGCGGTAGTTGCCGGACAATTGAATGGCGTCGTCAACATGCTGTTTCCAAAATTGCAGCTGGCCGCGGGATAAAGCCTGCCAATGGTGGGTTAAACCGCACTGAATCCCTGTTCGTCAGTCAGTTCCAGCACCGCTTGCGGCCTGGCATTGGTGAAATTTACTGGTTCCTGACCAGGCGTCGAATGCTACTGTCGACGGCCATCACACAACCTGCAAATACCTTTCAACTAAACCGGGAATTGGCCGATAACGGTTTATGAACCGTGTAATGTTTCACCTATAAGCACATGACGATACTACAAAAACTCAGGCGCAAGACTGCATCATCGGCAAAGCTTTCCGGCCCGGGCCTGATAGGGCTCGACATCGGTTCCGATTCTATCCACATGTGTCAGATTCGTCCGCTGGAGCACGGCAGGTTTTCGATTACCGCCAAGGCATCGATCCAGTTCGATGGCAGTCGTGAAGAATTACTGGCGGCCCCGAAAAAGCTCAAGCGTTTGCTCGGTGGTGCGCTCAAGAGCAAGAATTTCAAGGGTAAAAAAATCGTTGCGCTGATGCCCTGGAACGAAGTAAAGATCATCCTGCTGACTTACAAGGCGAGCGTCAGTGACGTCGATGGCGAAGTGATCAAAATGCTGGGTAAGCGCATCGATGGGTCGATCGACGACTACGTTGTCGACTATGTGCCGGTGCGTTCCAAGCCGGGTGACGAAGAGCACATGGTAGTGGCCACGCTTGCCGACAAGGAGAAAGTCAACAGCCTGCTACAGGCATTGATAGGCTGCGGGCTCGAGGTAGATTCGCTCGATATCGCACCCACCGCGTTGCGCCGTATCGTCAGCGCACTGTACACCGGTCATGCCGCCGACAACGTGCTGATGATCCATAGCTACCGCGATGAGTCTTACCTGACCGTCATATCGGGTAGAAGGCTGCTGTTCAATCAGTCGGTTGCTTTCGGCGAAAAAATATTACTCGAACGCATCGCGCGTGAACTCGATATTTCGAGCAGCCAGGCATTGGCGCTGGTGCTCGATAATGGCTTGCAAAAACAAATGCTGGCGCAGGTGGTCGGTAGCGAATCCGGTAGCGATGTCTGCGCGACATTGCTTGAGATTGTTAAACCCTGCTTTCTCGATCTGGTCAATGAAATCAACCGTGTGCTGGTGTTTACCGCGTCGGAAACTCACGGCGTACCGGTGAGTCGGGTGTGCCTGCTCGGTAGTGTCGCGCATTGGCCGGGTGCGCAGGAAGTGCTACTGACGATGCTCGACTTCGATACCCCCAACGGACAAACCGAATTCACCCAGGTGTTCGAGGATGAAGATGAAAATACCCGTATCCCCTGGTCCGGGCTGTTTTCGGATATTTCAATTGCGATGGGGCTGGCGTTGAGAGGACTGGTCGATCATGAATGAAATAGACCTGTTCCCCGAGGATTTGCGCAGGCAACTGCTGTTTACGCGCTGGTTCAAGTTAACAGGTTACACGGTCGTTCTGTTGACGCTCCTGTCGGTGGTTGCCTTCGTGCTGTTGCGCGAGGCTAGCACCCGGATCGATGAACAGATTCAGTTTTTCCAGTCGCAACGTGAAATCACCAACGCCAACCGCAGGCAACTGGAGCAGCTCACCCAGCAAAAGAGCGATTTGCAACAACAGCTCGACCTGCTTGGCGGTTTGCGCAGTGGTGCCTCGGCCGAGCAAATGTTCCTCATGATCGACCGCGCGCTGCCGGGCCCCGATGTCTGGCTGACCAACTGGAAGTTCCGCCGTGCCGGTACCCCGGTTGATGCAAACCAGCAAGCGGTCAGTACGGGTTACTTTATCGTGATACCTGCCGATAACCAGAACAAGCCGGCTGAAACCTGGCAAATTGAAACCCATATGACTATTCAGGGGCAGGCACTGGATCATTCGGCCATGTCCAGGTTCGTGCTCAACCTGACCCAGCAACCGGAAATAGAAAACGTGCGTATCGTCAACACCCGATCAAATCAGGGCAAACAGGTCAAGCTGGTCGACTTCAGCCTCGATATCGTGGTCTCCCCGAGAAAAGGCGTTAGCTGATGCAGGATTTTTTTGAAAATGCGCAACCGCGGGTCGTCGCCATGATGCTGGTCGGCATCGTGTTGCTGATTGTAATGGTTGAAGTCACCTATCTGCTGTGGCCGCAGGTCAAAACCTACCGCGAGTTGTATTCCAGCCACCAGGTGCTCGAACAGGCGGTGGCTGGTAACGAGAGCCTGAACAGCCAGCTGGAGAATATTGAGAGCGAAGTACAGGATCTGTCGCACCAGCTACATGGCGATATGGCAGAACTGCCGGTCAAGCAGATGGAGTCGTTTGTCATCGGGCGTTTGCAAAAGCTCTCCTGGGCTGCCGATGTCGAGCTGGTAAGTGTGCAACCCGGTAGCGGCAAGCAGGTACAGAATTTTCGTGAGCGCCTGTTCGAGGTCAAACTGATTGCGCGATACCACGATTTTTTCGAATGGTTGCAGATCGTCAATCACGAACTGGGTTACATCGTGGTGAAGAAATTTGAAATAAGCCCGGATGATCAGGAGATGCTTGAAAATCCAAAGCTGAACCTGTTACTGACGCTGGTTTCATACCGCATGGAGCCCAGAAATGCGTCCTAGAATTGTCACCATCAGCGGCACAATTCTTTGCCTGTGCTCGGTTTCGAGCCTTGCCGCAGATGTCGAATTACTAACCTTGCGCAAGAATCCCTTCAGCCAGCCCGAGGTTGTCAAGGCACCACCACCGCCACCACCGGTAGCGGTCGAGATAGCCGTGCCCCCCGAAGAAGTGAGACTCGATTTGAGCGCAACCATGGTTTCGTTAACGAACCCTATGGTCATTGCCGATGGTGAGTTGCTCACCATCGGCGAAAGGATCGAGGGTTTGAAACTGATCGCGGTGATGGAGGGCAGTGCGATCTTTTCGCGCGGCGGCAAGAAATATACCTTCGCTATTGACGATAGACGAGAGAGATAGGTGCCCGAAACTGGTATGAAATTAACCACGAATATCATTACTGCATCAAGCCGAACCCTGCTGCGGCTGGTTGCCCTGGTGGCCTTGCTGGTGTGCACCCCCGGTGTTTTTGCGGGCAAGATTTCGTTATCGATCCAGGAACTTGATATTCTCGAAGTCATGCAGATGTTGTCGCGCGAACAACGTATGAATATCTTTGTCGCGGACGGGGTCAGCGGTAACGTTTCTGTCAATCTGTATGACATGGAAACCGCCGAGGCGGTAAAGTTGATCGCCGAATCAGCCGGTTTTGTGGTTGAGCAGCGCAACAACAGTTTCTTTGTACTCGAACGCGAAGACGCGGGCAAGCTGCGCCAGAGCGATCGCATGGAAGTCCGTTCCTTCAAGGTGCAATATGCCGCCGTCAGCGATGTCGAAACTATCCTGCAGGATTACATTTCCAATTTTGGCAGCATCAAATCGTTGCCGGAGAATGACCTGCTGGTGGTTGAAGACTTGCCACCTTTTCTCGACAAAATCGAATCGATTCTGAGTGAAATTGACCGTGAACCGATGCAGATTCTGATCGAGGCCAAGATTCTCGAAGTTTCACTAACCGACAGGCAGGCCTACGGGCTCGACTGGGCCAGGCTTTTCGACAGCTCCAGCGCTATCGGTTCGTTCGGTGTTCAGGGGCTTGCCAGCACGACTTCGGCGGGACTATTTGCGCAATACGCCAGCGATGATGTAGAGCTGGTGTTGAGCGCCCTGAAAGAGCGCGGTCGCCTGCGCACGATTTCAACGCCGAAGTTGCTCGCGATGGAAGGCATCGAAGCCGAAACCATCGTCGGTACGGAGATCGGCTACTCGGTTACGACGACCATCAACCAGGTCACCTCGGAGAGTATCGAGTTTCTCGAGACGGGTATTATTCTCAGGGTTATCGCAAACGTGGACCGCAGCGGCCGTATCATGCTGGAAATTCATCCCGAGGTCAGTACCGGTGCGGTGTCCGATGACGGTATTCCTTCCAAGTCGACGACGCAGGTAACGACCAACATGCTGGTACCGAACGGTAAAACCGTATTTCTCAGCGGCCTGCTTCAGCACCAGGTCAATAACACTCGTGAAGGGGTTCCCGGGTTGGGTGATATGGCAATTATTGGCGGACTGTTTTCCAATCGCGCACAAAACATCCTCAGTACCGAGATCGTGGTGTTGATCACGCCCAGTATCGTTAACTACGATCAGCGCGAAACAGAGGCCAAATCGATCGACCGGGTTAAATTCATTAACGAAATTATGGATATCGAATTGGCCGATACCACGAGGCAGATGGAAAGAGCCTTCGACGGTGTGAACCACCAGCGCTAAGCAGATAGCCGCACCCGTCATCCCGATTATTTAATGTCGTCCCACGAAGTATTCCGTCATCCCGTTTATTTAATGTAACCCCGCGTTTTTTAATGTCATCCCGCGGCTTAGGACGGCTCGGGCATCCTGCTTCGCCCGCCCGCGTACATCCTTGTACGCGACCGCGGGATCCAGGGAAGCCTTAATGCTTGCCGGCTGGATACCGCGGTCGCGCCGCGGTATGACAGGAGCGTAGGATTACCAGCGGATTAAACGTAGTCCTTGTACTTGTCGAGGAACCTGACCGGCTTCGACAGCGCGTCGCGGCGGAAGGGGTCGCCGAGTTCACGCGTACACATGATTTCGAGGACCGTGGTTTTGCCATCGTTCATTTGCATGTCGACTGCCTTTTCCAGTGCCGGGCCAACATCTTCCAGTTGATCCACGGTGACACCTTCGGCACCCATGGCGCGACCGATACCCGCCCAGGACTCGCTTTCGAGTTCACCGGCGACGAAGCGACGACCATAGAAGTCGACCTGGTTTTTCTTTTCCGCACCCCATTGACGGTTGTGGAATACCACCGCGGTAACCGGGATGTTATGGCGCACGCAGGTCATGGTTTCCATCATGCTCATGCCCCAGGCGCCGTCACCGGCATAGGCAATCGCCGGACGATCCGGGCAAGCCACCTTGGCACCCATGACGGTTGGCAGCGCGTAGCCGCAGTTGCCAAAACTCATCGGCGCGAGAAAGCTGCGCGGTTCATCGAAGCGCAGGTAGGAATTGGCCACCGAGTTGATGTTGCCGATGTCGGTAGAGACCATCTTGCTCGCCGGCATTGCTTTTTCCAGCTCACGCAGGACCTGGCGCGGGTGCAGCCAGTTACCTTCTTCGCCTTTCTGCTCTTCGATCATGTCGAGACTGAAAGCATCTTTCTCATGCGTCCAGTCGTCGAGCTCCTCTTCCCAGTTGGCTTTTTCCGCCATGATATCTTTGGCGCGTGCTTCCTTGTTGCCATCGCAGACCAGTGTCTTGTCGTGGATACGTCCCAGCAGCGCGGTTGCACTGGCGCCGGCATCGCCACAGATGCCGACTGAAATCTTCTTCACCAGTCCGAGCATCTTGTTGTCGGCATCGACCTGGATGATTTTTGCGTCTTTCGGCCAGTAATCCATGCCGTGTTGCGGCAAGGTGCCGAAAGGTCCGAGTCGGGTACCGAGCGCAAGCACCACGTCGGCCTTGGCAATCAGTTTCATCGCCGCCTTGGAACCCTGGTAGCCCAGTGGTCCGCACCACAGCGGATGGCTCGACGGGAATGAATCGTTGTGCAGGTAGGAGTTAACCACCGGCGCACCGAGACGCTCGGCCAGTGCCTGGCATTCTGCGATCGCACCGGCCATGACCACGCCGCCACCGGATACGATAACCGGGAATTTGGCCTGCGCCAGTAATTCGGCTGCTTCGCCGAGGCTGCGATCGCCGCCCGGGCCGCGATCGAGACGCTGCGGCTGCGGGATATCGACATCGATTTCACCGTAGAAATAGTCGCGCGGAATGTTCAGCTGGGTGGGGCCCATTTCCGACATTGCGCGGTCAAAACAGCGCCCGGTGAATTCAGCCATACGATTCGGGTTGTTGACATGGCCCTGGTACCTGGTGAATTCCTCGAACATCGGTAACTGGTTGGCTTCCTGGAAACCACCGAGACCCATACCCATGGTGCCGGTTTCGGGGGTAATCATGACCACCGGTGAATGCGCCCAGTAAGCGGCCGCAATCGCGGTGACACAGTTACTGATGCCGGGGCCGTTCTGCCCGATGACAACACCATGACGACCGCTGACACGTGAGTAACCGTCGGCCATATGCCCGGCGCCCTGTTCATGTACTACCGGGATCAAGCGGATGCCGGCGGGTGCAAAGATATCCATTGCATCCATGAATGCCGAACCCATGATGCCAAACATGTCGGTAACATTGTTCGCGACCATGGTTTCGACGAAGGCTTCACTCGGGGTCATTTTCATTCTGTTGTCCTCGGTTGGGGTCAAATTTTTGTGGCCGGTTAACATAAGCTAACCGCTTTTTTGTTGTAGTACCAGTTTATGCCTATTATTGAGACCAGATTGATTGTCATTCCCTCAATGGTAGAGCCATTGTTGCCATCTTTGTCGTCCGGCAGCAACAGTTGTCATCCGGTAAGCATAATTGTCATCCCGCGACTTAGGACGGCTCGAGCATCCTGCTTCGCCCGCCCGCGTACATCCCTGTACGCGACCGCGGGATCCAGGGGCCTCTAGACCATTACTGGATACCGCGGTCAAGCCGCGGTATGACAAAGCTACAGGGCGGCTTTAGATCATTTCGTGGATGAGTTGCGCCAGTTTCCTGATGCCGGGTTCAATCTGGGTTGCGCTAATCGACGAGTAGCCGAGACGAATGAAGTTCTGTGGAGGATTATCCTGCATGAAACAGATATCACCGGATTCGATCAGTATACCGGCCGCGCGCGCGGTTTCTTTGAGTTTGCGCGTATCGAGCTTGTCCGGTCCTTCGACCCAGTAAGAGGTTCCACCAAACGACGGTATGCGAGACGATTCCGGCAGGTAGCGGTTTAGCGCTTTACCCATCACCTGCCAGCGGTCCTTGTAGGTTTGGCTGAGGCGATGGATCAGCGAATCGTGGTGGCCCATCGACAGGAACAGCGCCACGATACGCTGATTGTTGGCTGGCGGGTGGCGCACCATCAGACGGCGCAGGGCGCGCGCCTCCTTGATCAACGGTTTGGGGGCGACCATGTAACCCAGACGCAGGCCGGGCGCGAGTGTTTTCGACAGGCTGCCGACATAAATAACCCGCTGGCTGCCGTCGAGGCTTTTTAACGCCGGGGTTGGTTCGCCGACAAAATTGATTTCACTTTCGTAGTCGTCTTCGATAATCAGGAAATCATTCTGTTCAGCCTGTTTGAGCAAAAGCTCACGACGGTCAAGCGGCATCGTCACCGTGGTCGGTGACTGGTGGCTCGGGGTCAGGTAAACAAATTCGCAGGAATTCAAATCCTTACCCGGTACCACGCCATGCTCGTCGACCGCGAGCGATACCATGTTGGGAGAATTCAGTTCGAAGATGTTGCGCGCGTCCGGGTAACCCGGGTTTTCAATGCCGACGCGGGTACCTTTCTCGATCATCAGGTCGGCGAGGATATACAAAGCCTGTTGCGCACCCATCGTGATCAGGATTTCATCGCGTGCCGCCCAGACGCCGCGACGCGGTAGAATGCGCGCCTGGATCTGTTCGATTAATAATGGGTCGTCGGTATCGATGGCATCCGGGGTGACATCCCTGATGTCGCTGACGCTGAGCGCCTGGCGACAGCATTCGCGCCAGTCCGCCACCGGAAACAATTCCGGGTCCAGTTGCCCGAATAAAAACGGGTAAGGGTATTTCTTCCAGTCCACTGGCTTGATGATGTTGCGCTGTTGCGAAGGATGAAACTTGATATGTCGCTTCCAGTCAGGCGGCTTGTGCTCGCCGTCGAATTTGAGCGGTTCGACGCGCACGCGCCCGGCGAGCATGGTTTTATCGATGTAGTAACCGCTGCGTTCGCGGGCTACCAGGTAGCCTTCGTCGATTAGTTGCTGGTAGGCAAGTACCACGGTATTGCGTGCGATGCCCAGGTGCCGCGCGAGTTCACGCGAAGAGGGTAACGGAATTTCGAGCGGCAGCTTGTCATCCAGGATTGCACTCACGATCATTTCGCGCAGCTGGCGCTGGTAGCTGATTTTGCGGTCTTTGGAGATGCGAAATAACTGGCTCCACATCATCTGGTCGCTTCGGTTTTGCATCGATATCGGAATTGGTCTCATCAAATGGTATAATCTGGCTCTATTGTATATTGTTCGATTCAATTTAGCCTCTGTTTCCCCCTAACCATTGTGTAGTCAGCCAGTAAAGCGGAGAGTGCGATGAAACCAGAAAACCTGAACGATATTGTTGGTAGTGATCGGAATCACTTATGGCATCACCTTTCGCAGCATAAACCCTGGCAGACGACCGACCCGATGGTCATCGTCGAAGGTAAGGGTTTGCGCGTTAAAGACCACAATGGGCGCGAGTACCTGGATGCGGTTTCCGGTGGTGTGTGGACTGTAAATGTCGGCTACGGACGTGAAGAGATCGCTGACGCGGTGCGCGACCAGATCCTGAAGATGTGCTATTTCGCCAACTCCGCCGGCAATATCCCCGGTGCCCAGTTCGCCGAAAAGCTGATCGACAAGATGCCTGGACTGAGCCGCGTTTACTACGCCAATTCCGGTTCGGAAGCCAATGAAAAGGGGTTCAAGCTGGTGCGCCAGCTCGCTGCCCTGAAAAACGACGGCAAGAAACACAAGATTATCTATCGTGACCGCGATTACCACGGCACCACAATTACGACCTTAAGTGCCGGTGGTCAGGCGCAGCGTAAAGACCAGTACGGTCCTTTCACCCCGGGGTTTGTTGAAATCCCGCATTGCCTGGCTTACCGCGACCCGCGTGGTGGCGATCCGGATTATGGCGTCCAGGCGGCAAAGGATCTGGAGAAGGTTATTCTCGCAGAAGACCCTGACACTATCGGTTCAATTTGTATGGAGCCCATTACCGCCGGCGGTGGCGTTATTTTGCCACCTGAGGGTTACTGGGAAACCGTGCAGGAAATCTGTACCAGGTACGGCGTGCTGATTCATATGGACGAGGTTGTCTGTGGTATGGGCCGCACCGGAAAATGGTTTGGTTACCAGCACTATGGCGTCAAGCCTGACATGGTTACTATGGCCAAGGGCGTCGCCAGCGGTTACGCGGCGATATCGGTGCTGGCGACCACCGAGGACCTGTTCAACGAATTCCTCGCCGAGCCGAGTGATCAAATGCATTACTTCCGTGATATCAGCACCTTCGGTGGATGTGCCGGTGGTCCTGCGGCCGCACTCGCCAACATGGAGATCATCGAACGCGAGAACCTGCTCGATAACGTCAACCAGATGGGTGATTACCTGATGGGTCGTCTCAATGAGTTAATGGACAAGCACGAAATTATCGGCGAAGTGCGCGGTAAGGGCCTGTTTGTCGGTGCCGAGCTGGTTAAGGATCGCAAAACGCGTGAACCGGTACATGAATCCGTCGCCGCCGCGGTTGTTGGAGACTGCCTGAAGCAGGGCGTCATGATCGGACGCACCAATCGCAGCATGCCCCTGTACAACAACACGCTTTGCCTTAGCCCGGCACTGATCTGTACGCGAGATGATATTGATGAGATCGTTAGCGCAATCGATGTCGCGTTGGGTAACCTGGAAGCTTAATTGCCGATAGCCGATTTTCAAGCTGGTAGCCGGCCCGTGGCCGGCTTTGCCAGTTACCGGATACCTTATTGTTCAAGGCCGGGACTGTCGCGTTGCAAGTAACCGATATCGTCGAATCCCTGAGCGCAGATGATTATTTATTTATCGAATCCGGGCAGGCGATTGATTTACTCTCCAGCATAGCGGCAACCCCGATCGGCAACGACCAGGGATTCCTGGACAGCTGGAATCGTCTCGAACAGGATCAATACATGGCTGATGGCGGCAAGTATCGCAAGCGCCGCCATGCGACCTACGCCATTCAGAATGCTGGCGAACAGGCCCAGTTAATGCCCTATCAACCGCACTATCAGACCGTTGACTACAATCCATTGAACGGCGGGGTGGCGCGTTATTTCGCGCCGATACTCGATGATCTGCACCACAGTCTCACGCTCGCCGCGCTGCTTGAGTTCGGCAACAGGATATTCAGCCAGATCACCGCCAATCACAACTGGCATATCGAACTGCACCAGTTTCGCATCGAGGCACGCGACGGCAAGCTGGGCAAACCAACACCGGAAGGCGTACACCGTGACGGGGTAGATTTTGTCATCGTGGTGATGATCAAGCGGGTCAATATCGATAGTGGAGCAACCACGATTTTCGATCTCGATAACCGGCTGCTCGGCGAGTTCACCTTGCGTGAAGCCTTCGACATGGTGCTGGTAAACGATCGCCAGGTGTATCACGGCGTAACACCTATATCGCCGCTCGATCCGACTGCGGAGGCATTTCGCGACGTGCTCGTGATTACCTTCAAAAACAGGGAATCGGTTTAAAAAACGTTATTTTGTTTGCCCAAAACTGATTTATAATTCGCCGGCCTTTAACCTGGTCAACTGATTACCCGAGGTATAGCGTGGAAAGAGAAGCGATGGATTTTGATGTGGTCATCGTCGGTGCCGGACCGTCGGGGCTGACCATGGGCATTCACCTGGCGCAACTGGCGCAGCAGCAGGACCGTGAGCTGAACATCTGCATCCTTGAAAAAGGCGCTGAAGTTGGCGCACATATTCTTTCCGGCGCGGTGATTGAGCCGCGCAGCCTGAGCGAATTAATCCCCGACTGGAAGGAAAAGGGCGCGCCGCTGAACGTGCCGGTCAAGTCTGACCGGTTCAAGTACCTGACCGCGTCGGGCTCGATTTCGATGCCGACCCCGCCGCAAATGCATAACGAAGGTAACTATATCGTCAGCCTGGGTAACCTGTGCCGCTGGCTTGCAGAACAGGCCGAGGAATTAGGGGTTAATATCTTCCCCGGCTTCGCCGCGGCGGAAGTGCTCTATGACGAGAATGGTGCGGTGCGTGGCGTTGCTACCGGCGACATGGGTATTGGCAAGGACGGCGAGCCTACCGATAACTTCGAACCCGGCATGGAATTGATCGGGCGCCAGACCGTATTTGCCGAGGGCTGCCGTGGTTCGCTAAGCGGTGAACTGATGGAGAAATACAATCTACGTGACGGCGTCGAAGCGCAAACCTACGGTATCGGCATCAAGGAAATATGGGAAGTCAAACCCGAGCTGCACGACGAGGGCGCCACGCTGCATACCATTGGCTGGCCGCTCAAATCAGATACCTATGGCGGCTCCTTTCTCTACCATAATGAAAACAACCAGGTCGCGGTTGGATTCGTGATCGGGCTGGATTATCGCAACCCGCATTTGAGTCCCTTCGATGAGTTTCAGCGTTTCAAGAATCATCCCGACATCCGCCCCGTTTTCGAAGGTGGTACCCGTGTATCTTACGGTGCGCGCGCGATTTCCGAAGGCGGCCTGCAATCGATTCCGAAACTGACTTTTCCCGGCGGACTGCTGATCGGTGATACCGCGGGCTTTCTCAATGTGCCGAAAATCAAGGGTACCCATACCTCGATGAAATCCGCGATGCTCGCCGCAGAGGCTATATATGAACTGCTGCCGGTTGAATACGATGAAGAAAATCCGGGGCCTGCGCTCGAGGCCACGGCTTACCCTGAGAAACTGAAAGATTCCTGGTTGTGGCAGGAGTTACACAAGGTGCGCAACATTCGTCCCGGTTTTAAAAAGGGTCTATGGTTGGGCCTGATCAACGCGGCACTCGATTCCTATGTTTTCCGTGGCAAGATGCCCTGGACCATGGGGCATCATGCCGATCATGAGCAACTCGGCAGCAAGAATGATTACCCCGTGATCGATTATCCGAAACCGGATGGTGTCATCAGCTTCGATCGCTCTTCGTCGGTATACCTGTCGGGTACCAATCACGAAGATAACCAGCCCGCGCATTTGCGCCTGCGGGATGACAGCGTGCCGATCCGGTTGAACCTGGAGAAGTACGATGCGCCCGAGCAACGTTATTGCCCGGCCGGGGTGTATGAAATTGTCAAAATCGCCGGCAAGCCGGCATTACAGATCAACGCACAAAACTGCGTGCATTGTAAGACCTGCGATATCAAGGATCCGAGCCAGAATATTCACTGGACCGTGCCGGAAGGTGGTGGCGGACCGGCCTATCCGAATATGTGACTTGTCGGGGCTTTTTGCCGAATATTTTCTTCGGCAAAAAGCCCCGACAAGTCATCCCGGAAGCGCCACCGGCCTGCGCGGCCCGGCGCATCCGGGATCTTGCAACGATGTCATCGTTATGAGATCCCCGCTTACGCGGGGATGACAATATCAGTACAGGGTATTCGCAAGACAAAAAATACCGGATAGCCCCGGCCCATAAAAAAGGGAACAGATCTACAGGATCTGTTCCCAATCAACTAGTTCTCTTAGGAGAGAACAATGCCTCACATTATTATAGATTACTCTCAGGACATTGCAGGGCAGCTGGAAATCGAGGCTTTGCTCGACGCGGTGCACCGCGGTGCGATGGAATCAGCTCTATTTCCCGAATACGATATCAAAACCCGTGCGCTCGGCTACGCGCATCACCGCACCGGGCAAACCCGGGACTCTTTCGTGCATGTCGCGGTACACCTGCTTTCAGGCCGCAGCGATGAGCAAAAAACGATGCTCAGCGAATGCGTGCTCGCCTGTGTCGAACCGTTAGTGCCGCAGGTGGTCAGCGTCAGCGTCGAAATTGTTGATATCCACCGCGAAAGCTACCGCAAGCGAGTGCTCTAAAACCGGGGTCAGATCCCAATTAACGCTAATATTAGCGTTAATTGGGATCTGACCCCGATTTTGGAGATGTCATCCCGCGGCTTGACCGCGGGATCCAGTAATAGTCGATGGAATCGAGATCAATAACGTATTGAATTTTAATAGAAGAATGAGGTGAATGCTTCTTGTGTTACTGAGTTGACTGGATGCCGCGGTCAAGCCGCGGCATGACAGCAGTTAGATAGGCGCGTTAACTAATTGTTAAGTGTTTCATAAGGATTGCAAATACAAGTTACTTAAAACATGCAACTTTTTCGATTCTTAGGATTTTATTCCGGACAGTGGTGTGAGAAAGCAGGGATGACAATAGTAGGGGGCCTGGGTTACTCCGGAGCGCAGGCCGCCAGCATCATTGCGCGGGCATCGTTGTACGTGACTCCCTGCAGTACATCCAGTAGCTCCCAGCTCTCCTGTGCATCGATACTCAGGTATTCGTTATCCGGTTCCAGGCGCTGTTGATGCGCACAGATACAGACGCTCGTGCACAGTCGCATACACATCAGGTCAAACACCAGGCTGATCTCGGTCGCGGTAAGGGGCAGGGTCTGGTGGTAACCGCGTAACAGGGTTTGCGCGCTAGCGAGAGGGTCGGCCTGAGCGTGCATCGCGTAGGTCGCGGCGATGGCAGGTTCTACTACCAGCCACGAATTCACCATGTCACCGAAGTCGATAATACTGATGACCTGTAAACCCGCTTCATCGACCAGAACATTGCCCCGGTTGGCGTCGTTATGTATGACTGCGCGCCTGAGTTCTGCCTGCACCGGCACCACATGTTGTCGGAACCCGTGCTCGAAGTGCTCTATCAGCGCGCGCTGTGCATCGCTGGCCAGCAGCGGCTTGTAGTTTTCGAGTACGCTTAACGCCTGCTCCATGTTCCATAACAGCGGACGCTCCAGTCCCGCATGCGTAAATCCATCCAGCGCTTTATCGAGCAACGCGAGTCGCCGCCCCAGGTCCGCCAGTACCGGCGCCTTCAAATCGACGATATCAGCCATCAGGCAACCTTCCAGAAACGGTAGCACGCGACAGCAATGTTCAATGCCCTGCGCATCACTGACGGTTTCGATCAGGCGCCCGTTGACCGATGCCAGCGCGGTCGCGACCAGCGGGAATACCTCTGCGTCGGCCAGTCGCTGAAACACCAGGTGCTGGCATTCGAGCATGGCGGGGGATTCCAGCGCGTTGGCAATCTTGAAGACAAACTTGCCACGTTGCGTGCTGATCAGGAAATTTAAATCACGCTCGCCGTTGAGTAACTTTAACGGGCCTTCGAGATTAAACAATCGCTGCGCTATAGTGGCGGCTTCACTGGCATCGAACGCGGGCAGTACACAGCTATCAGACATGATGTTCAGACAAAAAAGGACTATTGTACGCGATGTCGCAAATGGTTAACTAGTCGTCGTAGACTGGCAGCGACGGTATAGCTATAGTCCGGCGAAATCCATTGTAAAAGTAAACGGGAGTTTTTAATGTCGCTTCGCCTTGGAATCGACACCGGCGGTACCTTCACCGATGCGGTGCTGGTCGATGACAGCAAGCAAATCATCAACGCCGAAAAAAGCCTGACCACGCGCTTCGACCTGAGCCTTGGTATCGGCGACGTCATTGCGAAATTACCGGCTGCAGCACTCGCCGAAGTCACCATGGTTTCGTTGTCCACCACGCTGACGACCAACTCGGTGGTCGAAGACCTGGGTGCACCGGTATGTGTGCTGCTGCCGGGTTATACCGCGGAACAGGTCAGGCAAAGCGGCTTGCTGGAAATACTGCCGGCACAACTGGTAGTTACGCTGCAAGGCGGCTATGACGCGGTTGGACGCGAACACCAGCCACTGGACGAGAGCGGCGCGCGCGAAGCCATCGAAAAGCTGCAGGACCAGGTGTCGGCGTTTGCCATTTCGAGCATGTTTGGCACGCGTAACTCCAGCCATGAAATGCGCCTCAAACGGCTCGTCACCGAGCTTACCGGTATGCCCGTCATCTGTGGTCACGAGCTGGCGTCGAGCCTGGGCGCACCTCGACGTGCATTAACCGCCGCCCTGAATGCACGCATGGTGCCACCGATCAAGGAGTTGATCACTTCGGTGCAGAAAAATCTCGTGCGTCATGCCATCGATGCGCCGTTGATGCTGGTGAAAGGCGATGGCTCGCTGGCGAGCCTCGAAAACGCAATCGAAAAGCCGATTGGTACCGTGCTCTCCGGCCCTGCCGCCAGTGTCATAGGTGCCTGCATGTTGTCGGGACTCGATAACGCTATTGTTGCCGACATGGGTGGTACCACCACCGATATCGCCATCGTCAGTAATGGTCAGCCGGAGCTTTGCGACGATGGCGCCAGAATAGGTGACTGGCAACCAATGGTCGAAGCGGTTCGCGTCAATTCGATCGGCCTGGGCGGCGATAGCGAACTCCACTTTGGCGGTCACAAGGGCCTGTCGGTAGGTCCGCGCCGGGTTGTGCCTACCAGCTTGCTGGCCCATCTTTATCCCGAAGTGATTCCGAAACTCGAAGCCCAGCTCGCCGGTATGGCCAGCGCGCGCAGTAATCGTTTCGTCATGCGCCTGGAAAATAACCAGGCCCTGCTGACCCAGCTAAGTGCGGTTGAACTCGAAGCCTGGGAATTGTTGTCTGACAAGCCCGTCGAGCTGGATGCGATCGTGCAGCAGGATCGTGTCTATGCCCGCGCGCTGGCCAAGCTGAAACGCCTGGGGCTGGCAATCTACAGCGGATTTACACCGTCGGACGCGGTCCATGTGCTGGGCATTAATTCGCACTGGAGTACGCACGCGGCGGAACTCTCGGCGCGCATCTGGATGCGACAGATGCGTTTCCTCTACGGCTATGGCAAATGGGATAGCGATGATGTCGAGGCTGCCTGCACCCAGGTTTATGAGCTGGTAACCGCGACCATCCGGCGCTTGCTGATCGAGGTCGGCCTGAATGAATTCGACCTGGCGGGTAAGTCGGGCAAGGCTGGCGGTATCGTCGATACGATAACCCGCATGGTCGTCGGCAGCCATCAGACACAGGGACGCAAACCGTTATTCAATCTTGATTTTGCCAGTGATTACCCGATTGTTGCGGTAGGTGCACCTGCAGCGAGCTACTATCGCGATGTTGCCGATAGCATGTTCATCGGTTTACATCTGCCGCAGCATGCCGACGTTGCCAACGCCTTCGGTGCCGTCATGGGCAGCGTGATTCAACGTGCCCAGGTGACGGTTACGCAACCCCAGCACGGGACTTTCTGCCTGTTTCACGAGGATCAACCGAAAATTTTCGAGGACCTGGATGCCGCCAGGCAGGAGGCGCAGCAGATCGTTTCCCGCGTGGCCGAGCAGAAAGCGCTGGCGGCTGGTGCGATAGCTCCAACCGTGACGCTCGAGTTTAATGATGTTCATGTGCAGGATGAAATCGATGGTGAACTGTTCCTCGAATCGACCGTGATCGCGACCGCGATCGGCCCCGCCTGTGACTGGCGCTCGGAATCCAGCGCGTGAATCTTGGTCAGCTCCTGCATGAATATGGCTTGTTCGCGCGCGGTGTCACCCGCTTAACCGCCGCGGAAATCGAAACCTGGGGATTCGCCGCTGATAAACCGGCACTGGTCCTGGTGGGTAACATCGGTTCGAGTTACTGGCCGATATTCAGCCAGTCCGCGGAATACCTCGATGGCGCGGCGGATCCCCTGGATCGCTGGAGTCGGCGGGTTGCGAATGAGATTGCGGCCGAGCTACCGGTGCAGCCGGTTTATCCGTTCGCAGGACCGCCCTACTACCCGTTTCAGCAATGGGCGCAGCGGGCCGAGGCGCTCGAGCAATCCCCCATTGGCGTGATGATGCACCCCGAGTTCGGGCTTTGGCATTCGTATCGGTTTGCGCTGCTGGGTGCTGAATTCGACGGCCCGGAGAAACCGCTTCAGAACGAGTCTCCCTGCCTTTCCTGCGCCACACAGCCCTGCCTGCATCGTTGCCCGGTGGATGCGTTTGATGGTAATGGCTATGATGTAGATCGCTGTGCCAGCTTTTTGCTGCAAACCCCGCAGGCTGAATGCCATTCCCGGGGTTGCCTGGCACGCTACGCATGCCCGGTAGCAACCGAGTTGAACTACCTGCCGGAGCAGGGAAAATTCCATTTGTCGGCGTTTCTGAATGCTCGCAAATGATTGAAAAAAATTGAGTTTTTGCCATTTTTGTTTTGCGATACTCATCTATACTTAAATTTCTAACCTGACAAATTCTCGGAAAAGATAGCAGGCGGACTCGCCTGTAAGATATTACTGTTCCATATGGCGAAACTCGGCAACATCTTATTCAATCGAACGCTTAACCAGTTTCTTGAATGCAAGGATCTCGATGGCAAGAAAGGCCAGTCGTTGATCGGCAAAATCAGGGAAGCGGTCAGCGATAATCTCGAAAAGGTGCTGATGACGATTACGCAGGCAGATGAACCCCACCGGGAAGTGCTGAAAAATATTTGCCGGGAATCGGTCGAGGGTTTTTCAGAGGAGTACTTCCTCGGCGTACTGTCCCACGACGATACGGAGTTCCGTGAAGCTGCCAGCGACATACTATCGCAGACCGCGGCGATCGACTCTGTAAAACTGTTTCAGCGCCTGCATGAACCCGGCGCGTCCCTGTCCGAGGTTATCGAAGTACTCGCGTCACAGCAGCAGTCGCTGAAGCCGGAAGATATTATCAACCACGCTTTGAAACTGGAGCCTGACTACGCTATCCAGTTGTTGAAGCTGGTCGAGGGTAGCGAACAACCGGTCGATTTATCGGAGCTCAGTTTTCAGCTTGACAAAATAGAGAGCCCTATTTTTAAAATCAACCTGTTGAACTACTTCGGTAGCGTCAACCAGCCGAAGGTCCCGTTAATTGTCGCCCGGTTTTTAGATGATTCCAACAAGGTTGTTATTCTCGAAGCGTTGAAAACCCTTGATCGTTTGAATATCGATTTCGATGCGTCTGTTTTATTACCCTACACGGAATCGATGACAGGTGTTGAACTGGAGCTCGTGCTCAAGATTATTGCCAAGCAGGCTGACGCTGACCTGGTACCGCACCTGTCGGCCTACCTGACCTCGAAGTCGACCGAACTCAACGAATTCTTTGCCCGCATCATCGCTGTTAACGCGGATCGCGATAACTTCGAAAAATTCCTCAAGCGCCTGATGATCGAAGATGACTGGAACCAGCAGCAAGCGGTCGCCTGCGTGCAAAAAGTTTCCAATGAAAACCTGTCCGAGGTGGCGCGTGAATTGACTGATCACAAGGATGAGTTCGTACGTAACACGGCACAGACGCTGGTTATAAATCTGATTGGCGACGAGGACCTCGGCAAGATCGAGGAATTCGCGCTCAGCGACAACTGGCAGGTGCGTGAACGCGCCATCCAGTCGCTTTCCAGGTCAACCAATCGAGCCGCGATCGCGATTCTGCAGAAACAGGTTGAAGCTTATCCCGAGGACTACGTGCTGGTGTTGCGCGCGGTCAAGCAGCTCGGTTTCGGCAAGGGACTCGAAATAGCGTTTGATGGACTCAAGAGCGAACAGGCGAACGTGCAACGCGCCTCGCTCGAAACCATCGAAGCGATTACTACCGAGAAACACGCAGCCAACGTGCGCGACAACATACTCTGGAATCTCCCGGTGCTGACTAATGAAATGCGGGAGTTTGCCAAGATGCTGATGTCGCAAATCACCAAGGACTACGAGCTGCCGGATATCCAGATAGATGAAAAATCGAACACCAGCACCGGCGTGGTCGACCTGCCGTTGTTTGGCGACGCGACTGCTTCACTCAGGCCGGCGAATGTCTCGCCGCTGGATTTACTCAGACCTGGCGAGGTGTGGATGGAGCGCTACCATATCAAGGAAGAGATTGGTCGAGGCGCGATGGGGCGAGTGATGCTGGCCGAGGACGACATGGTGGACGAATCATTGATACTGAAGTTCATGCTGCCTGAGCTGACCGTCGACCAGCAGTCGACCGAGCGCTTCAAACGCGAGGTAAAATACGCGCGTAAGGTGAGCCATCGTAACGTGATTCGCGTGCACGATATTCTGCTTAAAGACGGCGTCTGCGCGATCTCCATGGAATATTTCAACAGCCGTGGACTCGAGGCGGTGCTGAAAGAAGTCAACTTTTTCGAGACCGTCGAGGGACTCAAGATTCTCTTCCAGATCGCCGGTGGCATGGCGGCCGCGCATGAACAGGCGGTCATTCATCGTGATCTGAAGCCCAGTAACATCCTGATCGACGATAAATGGCTGGTGAAGATCGTGGATTTCGGTATCGCCTCGGCCGGTACCGCCGCCGAAGCCACCCTGACGCAAACGGGTTCGATTATCGGCAGCCCCGCTTACCTCGCGCCTGAGCGTGCCGAGGGCGGCGATGCCGACGAACGCAGCGATATCTACTCACTGGGAGTGATTGCCTATTACATGTTCAGCGGCAAGTTACCCTATATCGGTAAGCCGATGGAAGTGCTGTCTATGCATCGCGACGGTAACGCGCCGCCAATTATGAAAATCAATGAAGAAGCCTCACCGGAAGTGTCAAAATTAATTGTAAAAATGATGGCGGTTAACCCGCAGGCTCGCCCGCAATCGATGCTGGCGGTGCACAAGGAAGTCGAAGCCCTGCTCGACAAGCTAGAACTGCCCGAAGAAATCTCGTAACCTTCCCCGCATCAACCGGGTCATCTTTTATGTCATACCGCGGCTCGACCGCGGTATCCAGGAGCCCCTGGACCATTGCTGGATCCCGCGGTCAAGCCGCGGGATGACAGTTGAGATAGTTACTTCCGCGCTACTACTCGTCATCCCCGCGCTACTACTCGTCATCCCCGCGCAAGCGGGGATCTCATAATGGTGCCAGGATTCCCGCTTGCGCGGTGGCCAGACGTATCGGAATGACACGGTAGGGTTTGAGGATACCGCAGGTGCGGCTAAGCCCGGGATTGCACCGCGGTGAGCGCGATCAGGTAATAGACGTCGTCGGTATCGCAGCCGCGAGACAGGTCGTTGGCGGGGCGGTTCAGTCCCTGTAAAATCGGCCCGATCGCAATCGCGCCACCGAACCGCTGGGCCAGCTTGTAGCCGATATTGCCGGCATTTAGATCAGGAAATATCAACACGTTCGCACGACCCCCGATCCGCGAGTCGGAAATCTTCTGCGCGGCAATCGCAGGCACGATTGCCGCATCGAGCTGGACTTCGCCTTCTACCGCGATGTCGGGCATCAGCCGGCGGGCCTGCTCGGTAGCATCGCGCACCTTCTCCACCAGGGGATGCATGGCACTGCCATCGGTAGAGAATGACAGCATTGCGACGCGTGGTTCATCGTCGATGAACTGGCGCGCCGAATTGGCGGTAGCGACCGCGATTTCAGCCAGCTGCGCCGCGTCGGGATCGACCAGAAGGCCGCAATCGGCGAACACCATAGCCTGTTTAGGCTCATGGTGCGCGGCTTCAAACAGCATCAACATGAAGCTCGATACCGAATTGTAACCAGGCTGGACGCCGACGATTGTAAGCGCCGAACGAACCCGGTCACCAGTGGTGTAAACTGCGCCGCCAATCGAACCATCGGCGTCGTTGGCGCGCAGCATCAGGTCGGCAAAACACAGTGGATCCAGGGCCTGCTGCTCGGCCTCTTGCAGGCTCATGCCCTTGTGCTTGCGCAGTTGCCACAGTTCCTGACTATATCTTTGGTGATATTGTGAGCTGCCCGGGTCTTCGATTCTAATGTCGGTTAAGCGAACCCCTGACTCATCGGCCTGCTGCTTTATAATGTCGCTCTTGCCGATGAGCACGCAATTTGCGATACCATCAGCCTGCGCGCGTTGCGCGGCGGTGATGATGCGCGGGTCTTCACCCTCGGCGAGGACGATAGTTTGCCGATGGTCACGGGCCTTTTGCAGGATAGAATCTAAAAATTGCATAGCTTGAATCGGATAATCGCATGATCAGGGGTAGAGGTTTGGTGCAGAATGATGCACGCATACGATAAGGGTGTCCACGAGAACAGCTGAACGGAGCAGAATGAATTCTGTTACACAATACCCGGATATTGGGTATATTCAGACGCGCTGGTTCTAGCAGTCACTTTTCACTTACAAAACAAATCAGGGGCGGCAACAAATGATCATAGGAATACCTGCGGAAATTCATGCCGGGGAAAGACGCGTAGCCGCGTCGCCCGAGGTGGTGCAGAAGTTCATTGCGGCCGGGTTCGAGGTGATGGTCGAAGCCGGCGCCGGTGCCGGCGCGAGTTTCAGCGACGATGTTTTCAGCGAAGCCGGTGCCAGAATCGGTGAGGATGCAGAAAGCGTCTGGTCAGCAGACGTTATCATCAAGGTACGTCCCCCGGAGCACAATAATGATCTGGATCGGCACGAAGTCGATTTAATGAAGAAGGGCGCCAACCTGATCAGCTTTATCTGGCCGGCGCAGCACAAGGAACTGCTGTTACAGCTCGCCAAAAAGAAGGCTACCGCGATGGCAATGGACAGCATCCCGCGTATTTCCCGCGCGCAGAAACTGGACGCGCTGAGTTCGATGGCCAATATCGCCGGATATCGTGCGGTGATCGAGGCTTCCAACCTGTTCGGTCGATTTTTCGCCGGGCAGATTACCGCCGCGGGTAAGGTCCCCCCGGCCAAGGTCCTGGTTATTGGCGCCGGTGTTGCCGGTCTCGCGGCCATCGGCACCGCCAAGTCACTCGGTGCCATCGTGCGCGCCTTCGATACCCGGCCTGAAGTGAAAGACCAGATTCAGAGTATGGATGCCGAATTCCTCGAGCTCGATTTCGAGGAAGATGGTACCGGCGAGGGTGGTTACGCCAGGGTCATGAGCAAGGAATTCATCGATGCCGAAATGGCGTTGTTCGCCGAACAGGCGCGTGATGTCGATGTCATTATCACCACCGCGTTGATTCCCGGTAAACCGGCGCCCAAGCTGATCACCAACGCGATGGTGATGAGTATGAAAGACGGCAGTGTAATCATCGACCTGGCGGCCGAGCAAGGCGGTAATTGCGAAGGAACGGTACCCGGCAAGGTGGTGACCAGGTACGGTGTCAATATCGTCGGCTACACCGACCTGCCGAGTCGGCTCGCGGCGCAGTCGAGTCAGCTCTATGCGACCAACATCTACAACCTGATCATGGAATTATGTCCCAATGCCGATGGTTGCACCGAGATCGATATGGAAGACGAGGTCGTGCGCGGTGCGACCGTGGTTCACCAGGGCGAAGTGACCTGGCCGCCTCCGGTGATTGCCGTCGGTGCGGAACGCAAGCCGAGCTTCGGTGGGCAAATACTCAAAGACGAGTCCGCGGCTGAAGAAAAAATCGAGGCGGAGCCGAGTGCGTTCGTCAAGGTAATGAAGGGTGCGTGGATGCCGGTAATGCTGGCCGGACTTGCCCTGTTCGGACTGGGGCAGGTGGCGCCACCGTCCTTCATGGCTCATTTCACCGTGTTCGTGCTGTCCTGTTTCATCGGTTACATGGTGATCTGGAACGTCAGTCCGAGCCTGCATACGCCGCTGATGAGTGTCACCAATGCGATCAGCAGTATCATCATTCTCGGGGGACTGACACAGATTTCAGCGCCCGATAACCTGATCTTCATACTCGCCGCAATCGCGGTGTTCATAACCTGTATCAACATCGTCGGTGGCTTCTCGGTCACGCAACGCATGTTGCAGATGTTCAGAGGGTAAGCGGCCATGTCTCCCAGCCTGATTACGGTTTCATACCTCGGCGCGGCAGCGCTGTTTATTCTTGCGCTCGGTGGCCTGAAGACCAACGACACCGCGCGCCGTGGCAACATGTTCGGCATCGTCGGCATGATTATCGCCGTGCTGGTGACCATCGCCGCATTCGTCAGCAACAAGCTCGAAATATTGATCGTGATCATGGTGGCGGGCGGTGCGCTCGGCTTCGTCCTGTCACGCCGGGTGCAAATGACGCAGATGCCGGAACTGGTGGCGATCCTGCACAGCCTGGTCGGGCTCGCCGCGGTGTTGATCGGTTTTGCCAATTTCATGGATACGTCGCTGCAATTTATCGGGGTCGATAAAACCATCCATGAGATCGAGGTTTACATCGGCATTGCCATCGGCGCGCTGACCTTCACCGGCTCGGTGATCGCCTATGGCAAGCTGAGCGGCATGCTGGGTGGACAACCGATGCTGTTGCCGGCACGCCACTGGCTCAACCTGGTGATGTTTGTCGCGGTGATTATCGTTGCGATCAAGTTCGTCGGTGAAGTTGATCATCAACAGGCGATGATTTACCTGCTGATAATGACCGCCATCGCCATGTTGTTCGGCGTCCACATGGTGGCCGCGATCGGCGGCGCCGATATGCCGGTCGTGATCTCGATGCTGAACAGTTACTCCGGTTGGGCCGCGGCCGCGACCGGGTTCATGCTGTCGAATGATCTGCTGATCGTCACCGGCGCGCTGGTCGGCAGTAGTGGCGCTATCCTGAGTTACATCATGTGCCGGGCGATGAATCGGCAGTTCATCAGCGTGATTGCCGGGGGCTTCGGCACTGCCGGCGGTTCTTCCGCTGGCGCCAGCATCGAGGGCGATGTGCAGACTATCGATACCGCGGGCGTCGCCGAACTGTTGAGCCAGGCCAAGGAGGTCATGGTGATTCCCGGTTACGGCATGGCCACCGCGCAGGCGCAGCATGCGATCGCGGACATTTCGAAGACCCTGATCGAGAAGGGCGTCAATGTGCGTTTCGGGATTCATCCGGTGGCAGGGCGCATGCCCGGACACATGAACGTGTTGCTCGCGGAAGCCAAGGTGCCTTATGACATCGTTTTCGAGATGGACGAAATCAATGACGATTTTCCCGACATCGACGTGTCCATCGTGGTGGGTGCCAACGATACGGTGAATCCGCTGGCGCAGGAAGACGCCGACAGTCCGATCGCCGGCATGCCGGTACTCGAAGTGTGGAAAGGTCATACCACCGTGGTGCTCAAGCGCGGCATGGCGGCCGGTTACGCCGGTGTCGATAACCCGCTGTTCGTCAAGGAAAACACGCGCATGCTGTTCGGTGACGCCAAGGAAAGCCTCGACCTGCTCGCCAAGGCCATCTAACCCGCCCCCTTCTCTGTCATCCCGCGCCACGACCCTGAAGTCGTCCCTGCCCCTTTAATGTCATCCCGCGGTTTAACCGCGGGATCCAGCACAGGACGATTGGATCCAGAAAAAGCGGTGCGCTGCGCGCGATTTGACGACTGGATTCCGGCCTGCGCCGGAATGACGCCGCTTTTAATGTCATCCCGCGCCACGATCCTGAAGTCGTCCCTGCCCCTTTAATGTCATCCCGCGCCACGACCCTGAAGTCGTCCCTGCCCTTTTAATGTCATCCCGCGGTTTAACCGCGGGATCCAGCACAGGACGATTGGATCCAGAAAAAGCGGTGCGCTGCGCGCGATTTAACGGCTGGATTCCGGCCTGCGCCGGAATGACTCCCCTGAAGTCATCTCCGCACCCCCCGCTCTTATTGCCGTCATCCCCGCGAAAGCGGGGATCTCATATCGTGTAGCTGGCACCAAGATTCCCGCTTTCGCGGGAATGACTTCTGGTCTGTAAGGTCCCCCGCTTGCGCGGGCCTCCAGGGTGTAATTACCCACTTTCAAAACTGTGGGCCAGTTCACAGAATCGAGCCTGAATCCGCAGATAAGGCATTGAATTTACTTAAATTTACCCCGTTTGGGTGATTCGAATTCCACTGCACTGGAGCACAATTCAGAGACTTGGGATAACTCCCATTTGATCGCATGGACTTAAATCGGAATCGACCTAATGAAGATACAAAAATATTCAACCTGGCTTGCATTACCCCTTGTTGCCTTATTCTGGGTCGGCGGAGCCAATGCTGTCTCCGTAACTCCAGGCTATGCTGTCAATGACGGTGGGTCCACTTCAAAAGTTGCAACTAGTTACAATGATAAAGGTGAAATCCAATACTTTGTACCGCTCAACGGGGCTGATGACGAACCGCCCATTAATTATCCCGGAAATTATAACGGTGTTTATGGAGTGTCGGGTACTTCCCCTTGTGCGGATGGTGCGGGCACCTGCAGTGACTATGGAAGAGGTTCCAGATACGCTACGGCTGATGCCCTGCAAATGAACCTCTTCTTCGATACGGCAGCCCAACCAAAAAGTGCCACCGCACAATTGGACATTTATTTCGATGACCTCGATCTGGTCAATGTAAGTGATCCAATGTACTTTTTCGAATCACTATCGTTTTCCTACTGGAATAGCGACACAAATTCTTACAGTCAAATCGGTGGGACCATCGATGAAACCAGTGAGTTAACTAGCGGTGCTTTTTCTGGAGCCGCCAGCACAGACCTCCCCTTGGTTCCAACCCCGAGTGATGATCCCTTCACCTGGAGTCTGGATCTGGCGGCATTAGGGATACTGGATCAGGTCGACGATGGATTCTGGATACAGCTCGGTTTCGGTTCGGATTTTAGCGGCCATAAAGGCAGGAACACGCCTGAATATCTGACAGCAGAATTAACAGTTTCTCCGGTGCCCTTACCGTCCGCGGTATGGTTGTTCGGCTCAGCGCTTTTAGGTTTCATCGGCATGAGCAGACGCACCAGGGTTTAGGCAGTTTCTGAACCCGAATCTTAAAGCA
>Ga0265306_10000123_pt1 | contig 30808 bp, 24 predicted proteins | sample Helome_3_FD_192493 | JGI IMG/M metagenome (GOLD analysis project Ga0265306, IMG submission 192493) | Marine sediment microbial communities from subtidal zone of North Sea - Hel_20160420 (Illumina Assembly) | ecosystem: Environmental > Aquatic > Marine > Subtidal zone > Sediment ... | reverse complement strand
ATCCATTTCAAGGCCGGACCGCTCTAATCGATTGAACCCGAAATCATGTAAGATTTGCGGAACCTTATTTTTATTTTTAACCGGGATGATATTTTTTAATGCAGATTCAAGCTCGGCCCGCTTGAGGTTTTTTTGAACCATAAGGATGGGGTCACCGTGAGCGGGTACAAACAAAACAGAGGATTGAATGGTTCCGCTGAAGTAAAACAGATCTGCGTTTTGCAGAATAAAGGCACCATCCAGCTGGTGGACGGCCAGCTGTACCTGGAATCTGCTGATGCGCTGGTGTATTTCCTGGCGGGGGACGGGTTGCATTATTTTTGCTTCATTTTTTTGCCGACATTCCAGCATTTGGCTACCGTTTGGCCGATCGACCAATACCGCACACTGCTCATATCAAACAATAAGGGCTTTACACTGCCCAGGTCCACCTTGCCGTCTTTCAGCACGGATTCCTCGGCGTAGGTTTCGACAATTTCACCAATAAACAGATCGTGGGTGGGGGTGTCGTAGACATCAAAGAGCTTGCATTCCATGTTGAGTGGGCACTCCCTGATCATCGGTGCGGTTTCCAGGCGACCGTAAAAAATGTCAAATACATCGGATTTATCCGTTTTCTTGCCGCTTACCAGGCCCACGTAATCGGTGGCAATGACTGAATCTTCCGATGGGATGTTGACGCTGAAGGCTTTGTTTTCCTTGATGCCGGCATTGGTATAGTGGGGTTTACCCATGCTTAACGATATCATAAAAGGTTTAGCGTGATTAACGATGCCGATGTGGGCGATGGTGATGAAGTTGGGTTTGCCTTCAACAATTGCACCCACTATGGTGGTGGGGGTTGGATAAAGCACATTGATTCCGCCGAGTGTTTTTTTCACCATTTGCCTCCTCTCATGGATTTTTTAACCGTTGCTCGGTTTGCCGCAAATACAGATACAGGCCAATTCCGCCTGCGATCATCAGCGCACAAAGAATCTGTCCCATGGAAAAGGATAGAAAGATAAAGCCGATATGGGCGTCGGGTTGGCGGAAGAATTCGATGAAAAACCTTACGGTCCCGTAGCCGATCACATACAAGGCCAGCATAGCCCCTTTGGGTTTTTTAATTTTGCGGATGCTCCAAAAGATGACAAAAAGAAAAATCCCCTCAAAGAAGGCTTCGTATAGCTGGGATGGATGCCGCAGCGCTTTATCAGGTGCCTGGGGAAAATACATGCCGATCGGTGCGGTGGTTGCCCGCCCGAATAACTCCCCGTTCATAAAATTTCCGAGCCGGCCAAAGGTATATCCAAGGGGCACCACGGTAAGATATAAATCCGTCACATCCCAGAAATCTAGTTTTGTTTTGTGGACATACCACGTGACGGCAAGCAATGCCCCGATTAGACCTCCATGGTAGGACATGCCGGAGATGCCGGTAAAGCTAAAGCCGTTTGAAAACGAAAACGGCAACAAGATTTCAAGCGGGTGGCGCAGATAATAGGCCAAATTGTAGAATAACACATAGCCGATACGCGCGCCAATAATCAGTCCAAGGATGGCGTAGGTGGTGATATCGGTAACCTGATTCTTTGTGAATGTGAAGCGGTTTTCATGCTTGACGCGGTAAAGCACCAGATAATAGGTCAGGGCAAAGGCCACAATATACGACAATCCATAATACTGGACCCTGAACCAGCCGATTTCAAATATAACCGGGCTTATGTGTTGCGGCAGGTGCTGCCACCAATCCCAAAATTCGCTCATCTATAGTGGTCTGCGGCTCCTTTCCTTCATATCGGGCCATAATATGGTATATATTTTTTAATGTCAAAGTATCACCTTGAATCGATTGGTAAAGAATTGATGGATTCAATTTTTAGTTGAAATATTCCTGAGGTGTGGAATACTAGAAGATATCTCAAAAATGCATCTAACGCCCCCGCTTTCAAGCGAGGGGTGAGATCTACGATTTTTGAGATAACTTTTCGCTAGGAACACATTTTGGAGGCAACATGTTTGATTCACAGGAGCGAAGAATTCATTTTGGCCTGCTGATTATTCGATTGGGCTTAACCGCCGTGCTCTTTGTGCATGCCTTGCCAAAGCTATTCGACGGTTTGCTACAATGGAAAAATGTCGGAATGAGTTTCAGTGCCATTAATATCGGTTTTCCGCCGGTGCTGCTTGGCTTTGCCATTTTATTCCTGGAAACGTTGGGCGCCGTGAGCTTTGTTTTCGGCTATTTTTTTAGGGCTGCCTGTATTATTTTATTTATCATATTCGGTTTATATTTTTTCATATATTTTCAAAAGCCCGGCTACGATACACTGATGCTGTGGTCTTTAGGCCTTGCCGCTGTTTTTTTCGGCCTGGTTTATGTAGGGCCCGGACGCTATGCGATAGCCGTAAAGCTGGAAAAGAAATAATGCGGCGGTTTGCTGTCAAAAACGTTGTTAAATTGACATTGCTATAAAAAACCTTTAATATCGATTTTACTATGTAAAACAAGTGATTGTCACACCCAAACAGTGTTCCCGTTTGGCGGTCTAATCCAATTAAAAAAGGATCTCGGCAATGGAACTTTCCGACAACCATCCAAAAGGGCCGAACATCTCCGGTGTAACCGCACGCTTGTTTGAGATCATTCTAAATTGGGCGGTTTAAAATGAAAAAGAAAATTTTGGTCGTCGATGATGAAGATTTTCAAAGAGATCTGCTGAATAAACTACTGAGCAAGGTAGGTTATTCAGTGGCCGAGGCTGAATCACCGGAAGTTGCGCTTGCCCTCATGAGAAAAGAGGATTTTCCGGTGATCATAACGGATCTGATTATGCTCGATATGGACGGTGTTGAGTTTTGCCAGCGAATCAGAGAGAAAAATTCACAATCGGTCATCATTGCCTTAACTGGATATGCGGATTTGTACGATCTAAATAAGCTAAAACAGGTCGGCTTTGACAATTATCTGACCAAGCCAATCAAACTTAATAAAATTCAACCGGTTGTTGAAGCGGGGTTTGAAAAAATAAAGCAAAAAAAGAAATTCGGTCGCTAAGTGTTTAAAATTTATTTCGACTTCTTATTGCTTTTCACGCAATATTCAGGGTCAAAAGGCCCACTGACTACCTTATCCCTTCCAGAATTCTTCGCCTGGTAAAGATACTGATCTGCCATTTCGATGAGATCCTCCAGTGAAAAATCTTTCAAGGTCCGACTCTTGTCAATGCCGGTTACCCCGAAGCTGGCCGTGATGGAAACCTTTTCGCCTTCCCAGCTAAATTTCTTTTTTGAGATTTGCTTGCGAAGCCTTTCGGCCAGACGATTGGCATTTTTAAAATTGGTCTCGGGCAAGACCAGTAAAAACTCTTCTCCGCCATAACGTGCAAGCCAGTCCATGTCAGAACGGATCAAAGACAGGATGCGCTGCACAAATTCCTTGAGCACCATATCGCCGCACAGATGACCGAATGAGTCGTTTACCCGCTTGAAATGGTCAATGTCACACAAAGCAACCGAAAGCGGGTGATGATAACGCGAGGCCCTTTTAATTTCATGCTGCAGGTGTTCGTTGAGGTAGCCGCGATTATAGCAGCCGGTCAGCGAATCTTTTCTGGATAAAAGCCTTATCTCGCCATTGGCTTTTTCCAGCGATTTGTGCTTTCGCTTCAAGCGCTCATACAACAGGGTATTTTCCAGTACCAGTGAGTATTGTTTGGCCAGCATTGTCAGAAGCTTTATGTTTTCATGCGTTATAGAGCTTTCTTTTATGGGTGTTTTAACCATAACCACACCCAGCGTTCTTTTTATGGTGGCAAGCGGCAACATGACTATTGATTTGCCGTCTTCAAATGCCAGGGCGGGTATCAGCGCCGGCTGTCTACGATTGATTATCCAGGAAAATATGCCGCATTCAATTTGATAATCGACTTCTTTTTCACAGATTTTTTTTCTATCATGGGGATAGACATATTCTAAAATAAATTCATGGGAAGCGTCATCAACGACAAAAAATGCGCAAACCTCGATATCGATTAAGCTGCGCACATCATCTAAAAAAACCTCCCAGATTTGCCCGATGGTGGCCGGGAAATCGATGCGGTCTTGAAATTGTCCCATGTGCTCTATTTTATCAATGAGTTCCAACAGAGCCGTTCTTTGTTCCGACATGGCCATAATCTCCTAAGCTCGCAATATCTTATCAGAAATAATTTTTAGCGCAAGCCTTTCAGGTCATATTGAAGATCGTTGCCCTGTTTTTTCCGATGAGATTTTGCGCTGGATTTTTTTAGCGGTTCATTGTAGCGTTCACATTTATAGTGGTTGTCAAAAAAACGTTCCGATTGCGGGACGTTTTTTTGCTACAACACTTATGCCGCCATCCTTTTTTCGGAACATGATTATGACAAGCGGTATAATTTCGGTTCACGCATCTTCGGCTATTGACCACAGAGATTGAATTCAACCATTACAGAGGCTAATTTTTTATGGTTTTCTCAGTGTGCGTTCGGGCGAATAAAAATATGAAGATTTTACTGAAAAATCTAAAATGAGCAACGAACGGTCGGTTACTTTATTCATCCAGTGTATAGTGGACACCCATTATCCCGCGGTGGCCGAAGCCATGGTGCGCGTGCTTCGTCGCCTGGGGATTTCTCTAACCTGCCCCGGCGATCAAACCTGTTGTGGACAACCGGCGTTCAATTCCGGATATCGCCGCCAGGCCCGGACTGCCGCACAGCATTTCATTGAAGTATTCGAAAATTCAGAAATAATTGTCTGCCCATCGGGTTCCTGCGTGAACATGGTGCGTCACCATTATGCGGAGCTGTTTCAAAACGATTCGCAATGGTTAGCGCGCGCCCGGAATCTGGCACGGCGCACTTATGAATTTAGCGAATATCTGGTAGACGTGCTCGGGGTTGAGGCCCTGGGTGCGCGCTTTGATGGCCGGGTAACCTATCATGACTCCTGTCATTTGCTACGCGGGATCGGTGTCAGGCAACAGCCGCGTACACTTTTGCAGCATGTTTCCGGTATGGATTTTATTGAAATGCGGGATTCGGATTATTGCTGCGGATTCGGCGGTACCTTTTCCGTTAAATATCCCGATATTTCAGACGCCATGGTCACTGATAAGGCTAAAAACATTATGGCTACCAAAGCCGATGCGGTGGTGGGCTGTGACATGGGTTGCCTGATGAACATCCAGGGTAAACTTAGCCGCCTGGGCTCCGATATTAAGGTGATGCATTTAGCACAGATATTAGCCTGCTAATGATTTTTTATATTAACCGCAGACACACGCAGACGTTCGCAGACAGTTTTTTTCCTCCCGACGACCTGTCGGGAGGAAACCTTGCACGTCCTTCGGGCAAAATTAAAGGTGCTACTTTAGATTTGTTTGCATAATTTTAGCTGCGGTGAAGTAATGAATTTATAGTATGAGGGCATAAGTACCCCTGATGCTATATTATGCTATCGCGAAGCGATTGAAATTTTTGTTCGGCCAATGTCGGCCGAACAAAAGGTCCGCGTAAGTCTGCGGGCGTCTGCGGTTAAAAAAAATATAAAATGACAAAAATAACAACCGAAAATTATGTGGCTGAGGCCAGAAAGGCCATTAAAAATCAAGTCCTACAAAGGGCGCTGGCGGATTTGCAGAACCGTTTTGGCCGCGGCACTGCCGAATGCTACCGTCGGCTCCCGGAGGGACCGGATCTGCGCTTAAAAGCTCATGAGATCCGGATGAAAACCATTGAAAACCTGGACGTTGTGCTGGAAACCCTGGCGGCCAACATCCAAAAAAACGGCGGTCATGTGTTTTTTGCCAAAGACAGCCGTGCCGCGGTTGATTATTGTCTGGAGGTCGCCCGGCGGCATCAGGTCAGGCAGGTGGTCAAAGGCAAGTCCATGGTGAGCGAAGAGATCGATTTAAACGCTGCGCTTATGGATGCCGGTATTGAAGTGTCCGAAACAGATCTGGGTGAGTACATCATCCAGCTGGCCGGTGATACCCCATCTCACATCATCGCGCCGGCCATTCACAAAACCCGTAACGATGTCGGCAGCCTCTTTGCCGCTAAGCTCGATATTCCGTATGAGGATGATCCACCGAAATTGACCTGGATCGCCCGAAAGGCTTTGCGCCAAAAATTTCTGGCGGCTGATATGGGCACATCCGGCTGCAACATTGCCTGCGCAGAGACCGGACACATTACAACCGTATCAAACGAAGGCAACATCCGCATGTCGACAACCCTGCCGAAAGTCCACATGGCTTTCATGGGCATGGAGCGCGTCGCCGCCCGCCTGGAAGACCACGATATCCTTTTAAGACTGCTTTGCCGGGGGGCCGCTGCGCAGAATATGGCCACCTATGTCAGCTATATCGGAGGGCCCCGCCAGGCGGATCAGGTCGACGGCCCGCAGGAGTTTCACCTGGTTATTTTGGATAATGGGCGCAGCCGGATTCTGGCCGATGCGGAATTTCGTGAGATGCTGTGCTGCATCCGCTGTGCGGCCTGTCTGAATGTGTGTCCGGTCTACGCCAAGATTGGCGGGCATTCTTACGGATACGCCTATACCGGACCGGTGGGCGCGGTGGTTACACCGTTGCTGGTGGGGATCAACCGCGCCAAGGACCTGTGTTTGGGAGAGACCCTGTGCGGCGCCTGCCAGGAGGCCTGTGCAGTCAATATCGATCTGCCGCGCATGTTGCTGGCGTTGCGAGCAAAACTGGCCGAAGGCGACCCGGCCTGGGGGGTGAAGCCGGCAGACCGTAAAGAAAAGCTTTTATGGCAGGCCTGGTCCTGGATGATACGCAAACGGGCCGTTTATGATTTTGTTCTGCGACTGGCGGCTCTGGTGCAAAAGCTGATGCCGCAGCGAGACGGCATGATCCGCCGTCTGCCGCCACCCGTCAATGGCTGGACGCAAGGGCGTGATTTAAGGCCGTTGGCGAAGGAAAGTTTTATTCTACGCTGGAGGAAAGGCTTTTAGACTGGATTTACAGGATTAACGGGATCTGTTTGTATGGTCACTTCCTGGATTTAACAGAAGAAAAGCAATCCGGCCGCGTCGGAATACAAGCTTTTTTGCGCAATAGAAATCTCCTTGTGCAATTGGTTGAAAGGTACAGACATCAGATGGGCACAGCCAATCAGAAAGAATTTATCAACCGCATCAAAATGGCACTGGGAAAACCGCTGGCTGCATCCCGGGACACGACCGATTTGTTCAGCAGCGAAAAGTCCGCAGAAAGCCGGTCCATCTTGGAGCGCATCAAAAACCGCAACGCTGCGGAAAGAAAAAAACTGCTCGAAATCCTGTTTGAAGCTGCCGGGCCTATCAACCTGCAGGTTGTTTCCTGTGATGACATCAGCGCGGTGACCGGTGCCATCACCGCACTGGTACGGGCAAAAGATCCCGAATGGGGAGACCAAAAAAGTGTGGTGGCCTGGGCCCATCCGCTTGTCGAACGCCTGAATCTGCCGGCCGTCCTGTCTGAACAGAACGTACCTCTGTTTGTTACCGGGTCGAAGTCAACCGCGGATGAAGACCTTCGGCAGCAGGTTATTGACGCCTACATTGGAATTACATCAGCTGATTTTTGCATGGCCGACACAGCCACCCTGGTGATGCGGACACGGCCCGGGCAGGCGCGCTCCGTATCACTGGTACCGGCCATTCATATTGCCGTCATCAAAGTCGACCAGATTATTGCCGACTTAAAAGAGCTTTATGCCCTGCTAAAATGGGACCCGCACGAGCGCCGGGAAGGTTTAACCAATTGCCTGACATTTATATCCGGTCCCAGTAAAACCGCCGATATTGAAGCCACCATGGTGCATGGCGCCCATGGCCCCCGGGAAGTCCATCTTTTTGTCGTAACCGCGTAAGATCGAGAACCGGCCTAAAAGATGAAACTAAAACTTAAAAGTCTTTACAAATCTTTAGATTGGTGTAAATTATCCGGCAATGATCAAGCACCCTTAAAAGAAGCCGATCTGATGGTTCTGAATTAACCCCGTCAACTGCGACCTGCGTGCAATGAAAACCTGATAAAGAAGCGACCGCTTTGCCGCTTTTTTGACAACCACTATAAAACCACAGGAGGTGTAAATGTCGCTTAAAACATTAAAATGGGCCGCAATCCTTTGTTTTATTGTCGCAATGGCCGTTCTTTTGGGTGGCGGCGTTGCCATGAAAAACGACCTGCCGCCTTATCCGGGAAAAGTCGTCGACACCAACGGCAATTTACTTTTTGAGCGCTCGGATATCATGGCCGGCCAGAACGTCTATCAGCGTTTTGGCCTGATGGATCAAGGGGCGGTCTGGGGACACGGTTCCCAGAGGGGTTCGGAGTTTTCCGCCACATCGCTGCATATCATCGCAGAAGCCGTCGGCGATTATCTGGCCATGGCGGAGTACGGCAAATCATATGCCCAGCTCGATGATCTGCAAAAAGACGTCACCGATGTTAAAACCAAGGCTGAGCTCAAGCCCAACCGTTATAATGCCGGCAGCGATACGCTCAAACTCACCGATGCCCAGGTCCAGGGCCTGGAGCGCGTGGTTAAGCATTGGGAAAAAACCTTTAAGGACGGTGAGGTCCGCTATGGTTTTCTGCCCGACACCATCGGTGATGCGCAGCAGCGCCTGCAGGTATCACGCTTTTTCTTCTGGACGGCATGGGTCGCCTCAACGCTTCGTCCAGGCGAAGATTACTCCTACACTAACAACTGGCCGCCGGACACACGGGTGGGTAACGTGCCGAGTACCGACGCCTTTTTCTATTCCATCGCCGGCGTCCTGGCCCTGCTGGTTGTCCTGGCGCTGTTTGTCTATTGTGTCCATCGATACGGCCTATGGTATGGAGAAGCCAAAGGGCCGGCTCTGGCAGAAAAGCTGATCGACATGCCGTTGACGCGCAGTCAATTTCAGGCCGCCAAGTTTTTTGTGGTGGTGACGCTGTTATTTTTGCTGCAGACCAGCTTCGGCGGATTGCTGGCGCATTACACGATTCATCCTGCCAGTTTTTTCATACCCTTTGTGGCCAAACTGATCCCCTACAGCTGGGCCAAAACCTGGCATTTACAGCTGATGGTCTTCTGGATCGCCACCACCTGGCTGGCGTCTGCCATCTATCTGGCACCGATTATCGGCGGCAAAGAGCCCGCCAGGCAGAGCCTGCTGGTCAAGCTGCTGTTCGGCGCCGTCTTGCTGGTTGCTGTGGGCAGCCTCACCGGAGAGGTTCTGGGTATCAAGGGGATGCTGGGTAATCTGTGGTTCTGGCTGGGCCATCAGGGCTGGGAATTTCTGGAGCTGGGGCGCCTGTGGCAAATCCTGCTGTTTGGCGGCCTGATTTTCTGGCTGCTGATCGTGTACCGGGCCGTTGGCGGCCATCTAAAGCGCCACAAGGATGAATTCAGCGCCTTGATCTGGTTTTACGTTTTCAGCGCCGTCATGGTGGTCGGCTTTTTCGGCTTCGGTCTTTTTTACGGCCCGAGCACCCACCTGACCATGGCGGATTACTGGCGTTGGTTTGTGGTCCACCTCTGGGTGGAGAGCATCTTTGAATTCTTCGGTATTGCGGTCATCGCCCTGTTGATGGTGGCCATGGGGCTGGCCACGGCCCAGGCCGCCTTAAGGGTGGCCTATTTTACCGCGGCCCTGACCTTTCTCAGCGGAATTATCGGAACCGCCCATCACTATTACTGGTACGGCGGTGCGGCTTTCTGGATCGGCTGGGGAGCGATATTTTCTTCCATGGAGCCCGTGCCGCTCCTGACGCTGGTGGTGCGTGGTTTAATGGAGTATCGTGAGATCCGCCGGCAGGGCAGGCAGTTTTCTTATAAGTGGCCCTTGTATTTTCTGGTGGCGGCCTCCTTCTGGAATTTTCTGGGCGCCGGTATCTTCGGCTTTCTGATCAATCTGCCGATTATCAATTTCTACGAACACGGGACCTACCTGACCATGCACCACGCCCATACCGCCATGTTCGGGACCTACGGTATGCTTTCCGTTGCGCTGCTGCTGTTTTCCTGGCGCGGCCTGGTGGACAAGGCCCACTGGAAAGATGGAATCCTGAAACTTTCTTTCTGGGGTCTCAACGGCGGGCTGTTTCTGCTGGCGTTTGCCACCCTGCTGCCGATCGGGGCCATGCAGGCCTGGATTTCTTTTAAAGACGGTCTCTGGGTGGCCCGCAGTGCGGATTTCTTCGAGAAGGACGTTGTCGTTTTTCTCGGGACCTTTCGCGCCCTCCCCGATACCATCATCATCGTGTTGGGAGTTTTGCCGCTGGCCTACTTTCTCATCACTACGTATCCGCATTTAAAAGCCGCGGAAATCAAAGACGATGAGTCTGTGTGGGAGCGGCTGGGAATTGAGTTGTGATCTTTACTGTGTAATTCTTAACTAAAAACGCGAAGGCCCGGTTCAAATCGAACCGGGCCTTTTATTATAGGCTCATCGCTATTAATTCAATTCGTCTGCTATCCTTAAAACCCCGTCAAAATCGAAATCTGAGGCCATTTGAATGAAGCGATCAGCGATCGGTGCAAAGGCCTCGGATTTGGATCTGAATTCTTCGGCAATCGTTTTGATGCGGGTGACATCGCCCATTTCGGCCGCTTCCCGAATACGATCGCCGGCTTGCCTGGCCAGTTCCGGGGGTATTTCTGCCAGCGTTGCGCCAGGCGGTTTGGCGGATTTTTCAGTAGCTGAGGGACCCAGAACCCGGACGGAGTTGAGTGCCGCCTGAAGCGCATTTTTCAATTCAACGAAAGTCTGATTCAGCTTCTCTTTGGAGAATCCCTTCTGGAGGCCGTCTTTCACCCGTTTTTCCAATTCGACGGCCGCCGTCTGGAGATCTGTGGCCGCCAGGTTTCCTGCCAGTCCTTTGAGATTGTGAACCAGGCTGTGGGCCTGCTCAAAATCTCTGGCCTCCAGCGTCTGACGAATTTCGTCGGCTGTGTCTGCATATGTGACACCAAAATCCAACAGCAGCTTGCGATACAGTTTTTCGTTTCCCTGCAAGCGTTTGAGGCCGTCTTCCAGGTCAAAACTGGGCAGGGATTCGGGTAATCCCTCCCCTGCGGGCACTGTCTCTGCCAGGGATTCTGCAGCGCTGGGTTCCCCTTGCTGCTCGACAGTGACACGCTTTTTATCCGGCTGGATCCATTTTTGGAGGGTGCTAAACAGCTGGTTGGGGTCGATGGGCTTGGTGACATGGTCGCTCATGCCGGCTGCTATACTTTTTTCCGCATCGCCGGCCATGGCATGCGCCGTCATGGCGATAATTGGTAGTGCTGAGGACTGAGGGCTGAGGGCCGAACCTTCTTTTCTGTCCTCCATTTTCTGTTTTCTGTTCTCTGTTTTCTGTTCTCTGTTTTCCAGCTCCCATTCGCGTATTTTGCGAGTGGCCGTGTACCCATCCATTACCGGCATCTGGACATCCATGAGCACGGCATCATATTCATTTTCCTTTATTGCATCGACGGCTTCCTGGCCGTTGTCGGCCAGGCTGACGATGAGCCCGGCGCCTTCAAGAATTTCTCTGGCCACCTGCTGGTTGATTTCGTTGTCCTCCACCAGCAGCACGTGCGCGCCCTGGATGTGTTTCAATACCTCGGCTTTTTTTTGCCCTTTTCGGCCAACCCTTGATTCCTCGGGTATGGCCTGGCCAAAGGCCTGCATGCTGGCGTCAAACAGCAACGACGGGCTGACCGGCTTGAGCAGAAAACCGTCCAGTCCCACCTGTTCGGCCCGTTGCATCAGCTCTTCGCGACCGTAGGCGGTGACCAGGATAATGGGTGGGATTTTGGCTAATCCGGGGTGACTTTTGATTCGCCGGGCGGCCTCGATGCCGTCCATCCCGGGCATCTTCCAGTCCATGACCACCAGCTCGAAAGGTTGGTCTTTCTGTGCGTTTTCCAGCTCGGTGATGCCCTCCGGTCCGGATGCGGCCACGGTGACCTCGAAGGTAAAGGATTCGAGCATATCTTTTAAAATTTCTCTGGATGTTGCGTTATCGTCAACCACCAGGGCTTTGAGACCGCGCAAATCGGGTGAGGGTGCAAAGCGTTTTTTAGCACCCTCTTTGCCCAGACGAAAGCCGGCGGTAAAATTAAAGGTGGTGCCCTGACCGTATTCGCTCTCCACCCAGATGTCACCGTCCATCATGTTGACCAACTTTTTGCTGATCGCCAACCCCAGACCGGTACCGCCGTATTTGCGGGTGGTCGAGGTGTCGGCCTGTGAAAAAGACTGAAACAGTTTACCCGCCTGTTCCTCGGTCAGGCCGATTCCGGTGTCTTTGACCGAAAATTGTAAGGTGACCAGGTCCTCATTGCGCTTGAGCAGCTCGGTGGACACCACAATTTCACCGGAATCGGTGAATTTGACCGCATTGTTGGCCAGGTTGATCAGCACCTGTCCCAGTCTTAAGGGGTCGCCGACCAGAAAACGGGGCACCTCCCAGTTGACATTGAACAGCACCTCGAGATCTTCTTTTTCCTGGGCCTTGACCGTGACCAGGTTGGCCAGGTTATCCATCACATCTTCCAGATTGAAGTCGACGGTCTCGATGTCCATTTTGCCGGCTTCAATTTTGGAGAAATCTAAAATGTCATTGATGATGCCTAAAAGCGCATTGGCCGATGACTGGATTTTTTTCAGGTAATCGCGCTGTTTGGGCGACAGATCTGTTTTGAGCGCCAGGTGGGACATACCGATGACCGCATTCATGGGCGTGCGAATCTCATGGCTCATATTGGCCAGAAAATCACCCTTGGCTTTATTAGCCTCATCGGCCGCCTGTTTGGCTTCGATGAGCTCTTCTTCCATGTGTTTGCGTGCGGTGATGTCCTGTTTTACCGCCACGAAATGGGTGATCTCACCTTCATCATTTTTAATGGGTGAAATCGAGGCGCTTTCCCAGTATTCTTCACCGGATTTTTTTTTGTTGATAAAATCACCCCTCCAGGTTTGGCCGGAAAGGATAGTTTCCCAGAGTTTTTTGTAAAAAGATGTTGGAAGATTGCCGGACTTTAAGACCCGCGGGTTGTTTCCAATGGCTTCTTCGGCGGAATAACCGGTGACCTCGCAAAAAGTGGGATTAACATATTCAATGGTGCCGTCCTTGGCGGTAATCACCACCGAAGCCGGGCTGTTTTCGGTTGCCCGTGACAGCTTGCGAACTTGCTCTTGTGCGACTCTTCCTTCGGTAATATCGACAATGGAGCCGGCCATGCGGTAGGCCCGGCCGCTCTCATCCCAAAGGGCCTGGCCCATTGTGCGATACCAGCGGTATTCGCCGGACCTACATCTCAGTCGAATCACTTCATTGAAGGGGGTGCGCTTGTCTAGGTGGTCTTGTAATTTGGTGACAATGGTGTCGTGGTTAGCGGGGTGCAGGCTGTTTTCCCAGCCGGGGAATGCATCTTCACTTTCATCGCCGGAATAGCCCAGCAATTCTTTGAAGCGCTCCGAATACCAGGTCTTGCCGGTCTGCGGTTCCAGGTCCCAGAGGCCGCCCCCGGCGGCCTTCACGGCCAGCGAGAATCTTTCCTCACTTTCAGACAGCTCGGCGGTTCTTTCCTCAACGCGGATTTCAAGCTTGTCATGGGATTTCTGCAAGGCGCGGCTGGCACGCTCTTCGATGACCACCGCAAACACCAGTGCGCCCAGTGCCAGCAAAACCGTTATTCCCAGCACCGTCAGGATTACCGTGCGCGTGGTATAATAGGGACCGAGGGCATCGGCCTCATCGATTTCGGTGGCCAGCCCGATTTGCAGCTGGTGGTCCCATAACCAGGCGCCGTATACCCGAATACCGCGGTAATCCCGGTAACCGGCCACGTTAAGACCGGAGTTGCCTCTGGTCGCTTCCCGGGCCATCAGGGTCAGCGGCTGCTGGTATCTGGGCACCGACGGCGTGAAGCCTCTGGTCATATCACCGCCGGGGTCCCGGAGGCTGACCGCTAAAATGCTCCCTTCGTCCTTGCCGATCAGGCCGAATTTACGCAGATCCTCATCAAAACGGCTTTTGGAAAGCAGCTTGCCGTATCTGCCAAAGGAATACGTTTCGCCGCTTTGGCCGATCCTGCCCAGCTGATTGATCCGGCTAAAATCCCGGGCAGGATCGATACGCTGGGCGACCACGGCAATAACCTTGCTCTGTTTGTTTTTAATGGGTGCCGCAAAAAACATGGCGGGAGAGGTTTTGGATTTAACTTCAGAAGTTGAGCTCAATGGGATGTCCGACCATATGGGTGGTACCATAACGGTCTCACCCACGAACGCCCGGTTGAGAAGATCCAACGCCTGGTTGGCAATCAGGTTTTTTTCCCCCATGTTACTGTCGCGCATGGAAGCGATATTAACAAAATCAGGGGAAATGACGAAAAATCCGGCCTCCCCAAACTGATCTCTGTTGCGCTTGAAAAATTCGCGCAAGTTCTCTAAAACTTTGCTTTCCGACAAAGAAACCCTGTTGCGGGGTATCTGCAACTGGTGTTCGGTCAAAGAAATCAGACGCGGATCCTCGGCCAGACGGGTCAGTTGAAATTTATTGGATTCGACCCACAGATTCAGCGACTCCTGAGTGGTCTGCAAAACGATCTGCAGGGCATCACCCACATCGGCCTGAATTTTCTCCTTGACGCGACCAAGAGCAAACCAGGCCAGGGCCGATACCAGGATGATAAAGCAGCCGGCTAAAATGATTAAAATGCTTAATTTTTGAGTCGATCCGCGCTCGGAGGAAAGCAGGCCGCTTCTGGCGCGCTTTAAGCGCCGTCGCAAAAAAACCAGCAGGCTTCCGATAAGTGCTGCGGCGACAACCATCAAAAGCAACAGCACCGAGCGGGTGGCGTCAGGGTCCGAAGTGCCCGCCCCGGCATGTGGTAAAATTACAAAAATTAGTGGTAGGATGATGAGACAACCCATCCATCGCGACATGATGAACCTCTTGCATGAAAATTAATGAGAATATGAAAACCTCCGACTTGTCCGCACCTGGAGGACGCGTGCAAAAATTAGTTATTTGGCCATAAATGTAAGTCTTCATATAATTTATTGCAATAATCATTACAAGTTGATTATAGTCTGACTAAAAACTAGCCTGCTTTTTGAGGGATTTTGCCATGAACAAAGACGCGATTAATAAATGGGTATTGCTGCTGCTGGTTTTTTTTATATCGGCCCTTTTTTTGTCGATGATCCGCCAGTTTTTGATGGCCATTTTTCTGGCCGGCATTTTTTCAGCCCTGTCCTATCCCTTGTACCGGCGTTTTGAACGCTGGTTTAAAGGCCGGCGCAGCCTGGCCTCCCTTGCGACCCTTTTTCTGATTGTCGTTGTTGTTATTTTACCGCTGGGTGGGTTGCTGGGGATTGTCACCGGCCAGGCGATTAAGGTCGGCGAAGCCGTCAAACCATGGGTGCAGAAGCAGCTTGCCGAGCCCGACGCCGTCTCCACGGCCCTCAAATCCCTGCCGTTTTATGATCGCATCGAGCCCTACCGTAGTCTGATATTAAAGAAAGCCGGCGAAATGGTGGGCGGTATCAGTGGTTTTCTGATCAGCCGGCTTTCATCCGTAACCCTCGGTACGGCCAACTTCATATTTATGCTGTTTATTATGCTGTACACGATGTTTTTTTTCTTTATGGACGGCGATAAGTTGATTGATAAAATTCTCTATTATCTGCCTTTAGAGGATCATGATGAACGCCGGATGCTGAATAAATTCACCTCGGTCACCCGCGCCACGCTTAAAGGCACGGCGGTGATCGGCCTCTTGCAAGGTACACTGGCCGGAGCGGCCTTTGCCGTAGTGGGAATTCACAGCGCGGTGTTCTGGGGCACCATTATGGCGGTGCTATCCTTTATCCCCGGAATCGGTACCGCTCTGGTGTGGGTCCCGGCGGCTATTATTCTGGCCGCTACAGGACACCCGGGCAAAGCCATCGGGTTGGGCGTGTTCTGCGGGGCGGTCGTGGGCAGCATCGATAACCTGCTGCGCCCCATTCTGGTGGGCAGGGACACCCAGATGCACGAGCTGATGATTCTTTTCGGGACCCTGGGCGGCATTATCATGTTCGGTGTGGTGGGCATTATAATCGGCCCGATTATCGCGGCCCTGTTTGTGACTGTATGGGATATCTATGGTGTAGCGTTTCAGGATGTGCTGCCGAATGTGATGCCGTCTCGGTCAGATGAAGACGATTCCCGGAAGAAATCTGCTGAGTAAATTCTGCTTGAGGTGTTCAGCGCTCCTATTCGGAAATGTTGCGGAGTCCCACTTCCAATATGACAAGGCCTTTTTCCAGCTGGGCATCACTAATCACAAGCGGTGCTAATATACGGATGATATTGCCGTAGCTGCCGCAGGCTAAGATCACCAATCCCTTCTTGAGGCATTCACTGACCAGTTTTTTGGCTTCTTCGATAGCCGGTTCTTTATGCGGGCCTTTTACCAGTTCCAGCCCCAACATGGCGCCCAGTCCCCGGATTTCACCGATAATGGTAAATTGTTCCTGCCATTTCTCAAAACGAGCGGTCAGCTTCTGTCCCAGGGCGGCTGCTTTTTCCAAGAGATTTTCTTCTTCAAATATTTCTAAAACAGCAAGGGCCGCCCGGCAGGCCACCGGATTGGCGCCATAGGTTCCACCCAAACCACCCGGATGAACCGCGTCCATAATATCCTGTCGGCCGACCACCGCACTCAACGGCATGCCGGCAGCCAGGCTCTTGGCCACCGTTATCAGGTCGGGTTCCACATCCCAGTGCTCGATGGCAAACATCTTGCCGGTGCGTCCCATGCCGCTCTGGATTTCATCGGCCACAAACAGGATGCCGTTGTCGTGGCAGATTCTCACCAGTTCCTGAAAATAGCCGGGCGGGGGGGCGATAAAACCGCCTTCGCCCTGGATCGGCTCGGCCACCACCGCTGCCACGGCCTCAGGGTTGACGTGTTTGACAAAAAAGTCGTTGAGCTTTTCAGGCCCGACGACATCGCCGTAGGGCATGCGGTAGACCTCCGGTGCGAAGGGACCGAAACCGAATTTGTAGGGTTTGACCTTGCTGGTCATGGTCATGGTCAGCAGGGTGCGGCCGTGGTAAGCGTTTTCAAAGACGATGATGGCCGGCCGTTTGGTATAGTAACGGGCGATTTTGACGGCGTTTTCAACCGCTTCGGCCCCGCTGTTGACCAACAGTGTTTTTTTAGGAAAGTCGCCGGGGGTGATTCGGCAGAGTTTTTCGGCCAGTTGAACCGCCGAATCATATGGAGTTACCATAAAACAGGTGTGCGTAAATTTATCAGCCTGATCCTTGATGGCGGCGACGACTTTTGGATGGCTATGCCCCACATTCATGACTGCAATGCCGCCGGCAAAATCGATGTATTCCCGTCCTTCCACATCCCGGATAACGGCACCCTTGGCGGATTCCACATAAAGGCTTGTCGCGCTGACGTGGCCTGATGTGATGACCTCATTTCGTAACTGCTCCAGTTGATCCGTCTTCATTGTCTGACTCATAAATTCCTCACTCCAATTAAAAGTGAAAGGCTATTTTTTGATATGATGAAATTAAAAATCGTTTTAAAGGCTGAGATTTTTTCCGGAGTAATTGATTTATACCGTTTTCCATAATAATATTCCGGAATACGGAAGTGCGGCATAAGGGGTTGTAGAAAAAAACGTTTGAATACCGCAACGTTTTTTTGACAACCCCTATAGATAATTCAGAATCGGCTTTAAAACTTCAGTCTGACACAGAGATTGCGGAAAAGGGCCATTTCTGAAATGAAAACTTAGATGCCGCAGATATTTTTAACTTCCTCATTATCCACCAGTTCTTCAACCGGCCCCTGGTAGCAAATCCTGCCGTTGTCGATAATGTAGCCGTAATCGCTTAGGGTTAGCGTAAATTTGACATTTTGTTCGGCCAGCAGAACCGTTAAACCGACTTCTTTGAGTTTTTTAATGCGCTCGCCCAGAGTTTTGACCAACACCGGTGCCAGTCCTTCGGTGGGCTCATCGAGCAAGAGAAACTGCGGATTGGTCATTAAGGCCCGCCCGATGGCCAGCATCTTTTGCTCGCCGCCGCTGAGCAGTCCCCCCTTGCGGTCATCCATTTCTTTAAGGGCGGGAAACAAATCATATACTTTTTGTTTGTCCCATTGTTCACCCGCAGTGCTTTTACGTTCGGCAATTTCCAGGTTCTCACCCACGGTCAGATCGGCAAAGATGCGGCGGTCATCGGGCACCCAGCCCATGCCTTGACGGACCAGTTTATAGGGCGGTGTGCCGGTTACATCCACATCATGAAAGTGTATGTGCCCCCGGGCCGGGGCGTTCAACCCCATGATGCTCCGAAATGTGGTGGTCTTGCCGGCGCCGTTACGTCCCAGCAGACAGACAACCTGCCCGGCTTTTACTTTTAAGGACACATCAAAAAGAACATGGCTTAACCCATAGTAGGTGTGAATTCCTTTAACCGTGAGCATCATTCGTCTCCCAGGTAGGCTTCTTGGACTTCGGTGTTGTGTCTCACAGTTTGCGGATCGCCCTGGACGATGGTGCCTCCCTGCTGCATGACCATGATGCTTTGCGCCGTGCCAAAAACTACTTCCATGTCATGTTCGCAAAACAAAATCGTCAGGCCCTGATCGGCGGCCAGGCGTTGAATCAGCGCCATGGTGGTGGCGGTCTCATCTGGTGACATGCCGGCTGTGGGTTCGTCTAAAATCAGCAATTCCGGTTCATTTCCCAGCGCGATGGCAATTTCCAGAATGCGCTTGTCGCCATGGGACAGTGAGCCGGCCAGATCCATTTTTTTATCCACAAGACCGACGCTTTCCAGGATGCGACCGGTCTCCTCAATGGCTATCTGTGATGCCGGCCGGAAAAGTTTGTTGCTGAGTTTCTGCTGGGACAGCACCGATACCTGCACATTGCGGAAAACCGAAAGCCGTGGAAAAACATTGGCAATTTGAAATGAGCGGGCGATGCCTTTACGGCAGATGACATGCGGCGGCAATTTGCTGATATCTTCATCGTTTAAAAGGATCCTGCCGCGACCGGGCTGCAACTGGCCGGTAATCAGGTTGAACAATGTGGTTTTGCCGGCCCCGTTGGGCCCGATCACCGCCACCAGCTGTCCGCTTTCCACGGTGAGATGCGCACCGTTTACGGCTTTAAAGTCATCAAATGATTTATGCAAATCCTCAACCCGAAGCATTCGTTACTCCATCTGGCTATCGTGTGCATATTTCGTCCGGGAGCGGAAAAGTTGCCGGTAATTATAGCCCATGATGCCTTCCGGCAGAAAGAAAATCAGTAAAATTAAAATGACGCCCAGAATAAGGGTCCAGTATTCGGTGTAGGTTCCCACGAAAGTCCTCAGGGAAACAATTATGGCTGCCCCTAAAATGGGCCCGGCAAATGTAAACCATCCGCCCAGCAGACACATAATGAAGATTTCAAGGGACAAGACCCAGAACAGCAGATCCGGGAAAATCGACCCTTCCACCACCACAAAGAGCACCCCGGCGACACCACCGAAAAAGGTGGCGATGACAATGGTTTTGAGCTGGTGGTGACGCACATGGATACCCACGGCAGCACAACGCTCCGGGTTGTCGCGGATGGCCTGCAGGGTGGAGCCGAAGGGTGATTTTAAGATCAAATACATCAGGAACAAACAAATTCCCAGAACAATCAAAACAAAATAATAAGAACCGGTGGTCGATGCGATAAAATCAGGGATCGGTATCCCATGAATTCCGTCATCGCCGCCGGTGAGGCCGTACCAGCGAAATGCAATGGCCCAGATCAAGGATCCCAAAGAGATCTGCAGCATGCCGAAATACAGTTTGTTTAAACGGATACAGAACAAGCCGATCAGCAAACCGGCAAAAGCGGCCGCCAGGGGTCCGGCCACAAACGCCATCCACCACGGTATGGAAGTTTTGGCCAACAACAACCCGGCCGTATAGGCGCCGACGCCGTAAAAGACGCCATGATGAAATTGAAACAGCATGCCATGGCCTACGCATAAATTTAAGCTCATGGCCAGCAGCGCAGTTACAAAAATAACGGCCAGAAGATAGATGTAGAATCTGGGCAGGAATGACGGCGCCAAAAGCAGAACCAAGAAAACAGCGAGACTGACGCCGAACGATTTTTGCCGTATCATCTCACCAAACAACGCCAGCTCCTTTCTACCACACCGATTTCAGCAAACCGGTCGGTTTCAGGGTCAAAATAATCACCACCGCAAGATAGGGAAACACGATGGCAAACTGCGGCCACAACAAGACGCCGAATGATTGGGTGATGCCGAATATCAGCGAACCGACCAGCGCACCCCACATGTTTCCCAATCCGCCGATGGTGACGATCAGAAAAGCTTCGATAATGATGTCGTGATCCATTCCCAGCGTGACACTGATGGTCGGTGAGACCAGGGCGCCGCCCAATCCGGCCAGCAGACAGCCCAGGACGAATGCAAAAGCAAACACCCAGCTGACATTAATTCCGATGGCGCCGACCATCTCCATATCGACGGCGGCGGCCCGGGCGATTTTGCCCATTTTGGTTTTGGTGGAAAACAGCCAGAGGCCGATGGCCACCAGCGGACCGATGATCAGCAGAAACAGATTGTATTTGGGAAACGGAGAGTCAAAAATGGTTACGAATCCCTGGAGCAGGCTTGGTGGCATAATGGAGCGATAGTCGGCGCCCCACACGATTTTGGTTAAATCGCCCAGGATCAGCATCAGGGCAAAGGTAAACAGCAGCAGCATCAGGTGCTCGCGCTCGTAGAGATGACAGAACAATGAACGCTCCGCAATCAGGCTGATCAGTGCAACCACTAGGGGTGAAAAAATCAGGGCCAGCCAGAAGCCGACCGAACCGCTGCCAAACAGCGCAGAAATGCTGTAGGCTGCAAAAGCACCGATCATATAGAGGGAGCCGTGGGCCACATTCGGCACCCGCAGCACACCGAGCACAAAACTGAGGCCGGAGGTGACAATGAACAGAATCATAGCACGGCTCAGACCGACTAAAAGTGTAATGCTCAAGGCCGCAAGGGTTATTGTCTGTCCACCTTCCATGGTTGCTAATTCCTTAGCGAATCCTTGTATTTATCGACATGCGTTTTTCAGCCATAATGCAGGTTGGGTAGAGGGCAGATGACAGAGGTCAGAGAGCAGAGATCAGAAAACAGAGGACAGACGACAGATAGGTGCTTCATCCTTCAGTTTTCATCACCTTTCACTTACTCTCTGTCCGCTGGCTTGTGAAATTATGATACGCCATTAATATATTACCTGCCCGTCGGAGCACCACAGGGTGCGGTCCTGCTCAGTGTCAGTGACTCACCGAGCAGGACCGGCCGTTTTTAAGAGAGCGGGCGGGTAAATTTAATGAACCGGCTGTTTATTGACCCCGGGCTTCCATAATCTCCTGGCAGGACGGCATCACTTCCGTTCCCCGCAAGGTATAGATATCCGAAGAAATAGCAACACCCAGTTCAGGCGATAGCTTGGTTACGCCCAGATACATGGGCAAAATCGCCTGATGATCGCAGGCGCGCATTTCAATCCTGCCCGCCGGGCTCTGAATCTGTAAGCCTTCAAGGGCATCAATAAATTTTTCGGTATCCAGGGAACCGGCTTTTTTGTATGCTTCGGCAATGAAATAAGCTGTGATATAAGCTTGAAAGGCCGGAAAACCGGGCGGGTTGCCATAAGCAGCTTTATAGGCATTGACAAAGCGCCGGTTGGTCGAAATATCCGGATAATAAAAGTGGTAGTCGATGGTGCCCATCACCCCTTCGGGTGCTTCCATGCCCAGCGGTTTTAATACCGCGTGATCGGTGGCACTGTGAATATAAATCGCCACTTTGTCGGCCATGCCGGTGGCCTTGATAGCTTTCATAATATTGGTCATACTGCGACCGCCGGTGGCAAAGATGACCGCGTCCGGTTTGGCGGCCAAAATGGAGGTGATGTAGGGAATCAGATCGGGTTCACCCGGCTTCCACCAGGATTTACCGATGACCTCCACTTCCGGTTTTTGCGCTTTGAGGTTTCTCCAGGCCGCATCGGCAATCGCATGTCCGTATTCATAATCGTCCCCGGCAATCCAATAGGTAACATAGGGTTTAGTGGCAAGTGCTACTCCGCCGGATTTGCCGGCCATGGCTGTATTTTCGCCGGCCGAGAACACATAGCGATGGCCTTTTTTACCGGTGATGTTTTCACTTTTGGAAATCCAGGCGATAAACGGCACTTTTTCTCTTTTGGCCACCGCTTCCGATACGGCCAGCGCCGCCCCGCTGTTAATGGTACCGACGAGAATATCGACATCTTCTCGCAGTACCAATTCTTTTGCAAAGTTCAGTGCCAGATCCACCTTAAACTTGGTATCGCGGGTGGTGAACTCAATTTTTTTGCCCAAAACGCCTTGCTGGTTAATTTCCTTTAAAGCCAGCTTGAATCCGTTGAGGGCATCTTTTCCAAAAACAGCTGCAGGCCCGCTGTAACAGTCGATGACTCCGACTTTGATGTTCTTTGCCCGGGCATCTAGCGGCATCAAAATCGAGGAGATGGCAAAAAGGCCCACCAGCAATGTTAAACTGATGATAAACATATTTTTTTTCATCATGACCCTCCTTCCACGTTTGGGTTGAACGTTAACACGGGTGTCTGTTTTGTATTTTGCTAAACCGTTGTATGCTTTTTGCGGTTTAACTGAATGCGATTCATTTTTTGTTTTGATATTCTTTCCTATATAGGTTACACCCTGAAGTCAAGACATATTCAAAAGGAAGAATACTTCCGGAGCCTTCTTCCAGCGCCCACAGGAGGTTAGGTTGAAATTCAATTCTCTGGATCAAAACCATTTTAAAAATTTGCAGGCCATGGTCGCGCGGGAACGGTTTTCCACCGGCGTTTCAGTTCTCGACCTGCACGCTAAAGATCAATCGCAGCATCCGGCCCGCCGACCGGAGGCGGTCGTCTGGCCGGTGGATCGCAGCGAGGTGGCGGCCATTTTAAGATATGCCAATGACCACCGGATTCCGATAACCGGCTGGGGCTCCGGATCGAGCCTGGAAGGAAATCCGATTCCCGTTCAAAAGGGCATCGTTTTGGATTTTTCCCAGATGAACCGTATCGTGAACATCCGCGCCGAAGATTTTCAGGCTGATGTGGAGCCCGGGGTCATTTATCAGGACCTAAACGAAAAACTGCGGCACACCGGCCTGTTTTTCCCGCCCGATCCCGGGGCCCGGGCCACCGTGGGCGGCATGATTGCCAATAACGCCAGCGGGACCCGCACGGTTTATTACGGCTCCACCAAGGATTATGTTTTGCGGCTGGAAGTCGTTTTGGCCAACGGCGAATTCATCGAGCTGGGCACCCGCGCAGCCAAAACATCTTCGGGCTATGATTTGATTCATCTGATGGTGGGATCCGAAGGGACACTGGGCGTTGTGGTCGGCGCCACCCTGCGCCTGGTGGGTTTTCCGGTAGAGTATTCGGCCGCCATTGCCACCTTTCCATCCGTAGCAGCGGCCAGCAAAGCGGTTTTTGAAATTATTCGCTCCGGCCTCAACCCGGCCGCACTGGAGTTGCTGGGGCCCGAATGCATTGAACTCATGAATCGCGAAGAGCAGCTGGGCCTGAATGTCTCGCCCACCCTGTTTGTTGAGTTTCACAGTTCCACCGCCAGCCACCTGGTGGAGGTTTTGGAGATGGGCCGGGAAATTTGTAATGAACAGGGGTGTACGGAATTCAGATCCGGTTTGGGCAAGGCGGAGCGGGACCACATTTTCAAGGCCCGGCATGCGCTGGGGGAGATGATTATTCGCACCCATCCGGATTGCGGTACGTTGGTGGTTGACGTGGCCGTTCCCAATACGGCCTACCCGGATATGATTGCCTTAATCGGAGAAGAGATGAATGCGACCGGCATTATGGGATATACTTTCGGTCATGCCGGTGACGGCAACGTGCATTTTAATATTCCCGGCAAGAAAGGTGACAAAAAGCAATGGGCGCAAATTGACAAACTGGTCCAACGCCTGGTGTCTAAAGCGCTCGATCTGGGCGGGACCGCCACCGGCGAGCACGGCGTGGGCCTGGGGAAGAAAAAGTACATGACCGCCGAGCACGGCAAAAGCCTGGATTGGATGAAGCAGATCAAGGCGTTGTTTGATCCCAATGGAATTCTCAATCCAGGCAAGATTTTTCCGTGAAATAAATCTGAAGCGTTATTCTTATAAATTTTAGAAGCGGTTTCATTTCTTGTGCTAATTTTTGACAACTCGCTTCCTCGCATGAGTTGTCTTCTTGACCTGGTCAAAGGTATAAGGTATGGAATTATGGTTGCCCATTCTCAGCAGGGTTTTTTAGCGCTCCGCACCGCAGCAGGCCGAGCGTGGTCTATCAACATGTTTGCCTTAACTTGACTTATCTCTAAAGGGTTATTTTTTCTTTAATATGCGTGCCGTCTATTGGAGGAAAACCGCAAGATGGGACATCAGCTTGAGCTTATCAATGTCTCAAAATTATTTGGGGATGTCAGAGCGGTTGATAACGTATCCTTGAGCATTCAGCACGGCGAGTTTCTGACGTTGCTGGGCCCCAGCGGGTCGGGCAAGACCACCTCACTGAATATGATCGCCGGTTTTGAAATCCCTGACCGGGGTGAGATTCTGCTGGAAAACGACGATATCACCACGGTTGCGCCGAATAACCGCGGCATTGGCATGGTTTTTCAAAACTATGCGCTCTTTCCCCACATGACCGTATCTGGCAACATTGCCTTTCCACTGAAAATGCGCAAAACTCCCGGCGATAAAATTCACCGGGCGGTCTCGGAAGCACTCGAACTGGTCAAATTGCCGGGATTTGAGAGCCGCTACCCGCATCAACTCAGTGGCGGGCAACAACAACGCATTGCTCTGGCCCGGGCCATTGTTTTTAAACCCAAAATCCTGTTGATGGATGAGCCCCTGGGCGCGCTGGACAAAAAACTGCGTGACCACATGCGGCTGGAAATCAAGCATCTTCAGGAGTCTCTGGACATTACCGTTATTTATGTCACCCACGACCAGGAAGAGGCGCTGACGATGTCGGATCGCATCGCCATTATGAACGAAGGGAAAATTATCCAGCTGGATACGCCGGTGGCGCTGTATGAGACCCCGGCCAATCTTTTCGTGGCCGATTTTATTGGTGAGTCCAATTTTTTAAAAGGACAAATTGCAGAAACCAATGGTGACCGAACCGCTGTTGAGACCGACGAAGGTCTAAAGGTTTGGGTGGCAAAATTCAATCAGGCCGATGCCGGCGAAGACGTTTCGGTTGCCATCCGTCCCGAAAAAATTCAAATCCTCACCGCAGATGCGGATGATTCAGATGATATAATCAACCGTTTTAAAGGCAGAATCGAAGAGATTGTCTATGTCGGTGAAGCCAGAATTTATCGAGTCAGCCTGGCGGCAGGGATAATCGTCGATGTAAAGGTGCAAAGCGGACCCATTGCCCAAAATTTCAAGATCGGAGGTGATATTACCATCGGCTGGCGAACGCGCCACGGAATTGCCTTAAAGTAAGATTAATCTTTGTCCATAACCCGAACAAACAAGGAGGTGTGAAATGAAAAAGAAAAAGGAAACCCAAAACCAGAAGGGCATGACCCGTCGTGAATTTATCGTCACAACCGGCGCGGCGACTGGCGCAGCTTTGGTGACGGCGTCAGTGGGACCATTTGTTCACACCACCATGGCCAAGGGCGGCACCCTGAAGGTTTGCTCTTACGGCGGTTCCTATCAGGAATCTCAACGCAAAGCGCTCATCCAGCCTTTTGCAGATAAATTCGGCGTGAAAATCATCGAAGCATCCGGTCCGGATATTGCCAAAGTTAAAGCTCAGGTAGACGCAAAATCTTATGAATGGGATGTGGTGGATCTGGAAACCCGCCATATTGCCCGCGGCGAGTTGGAAAATCTATTAGAACCCATCGATACCAGTGTGGTCAACCTCGAGGGTATCGACAAGAAGGCCATTCGCAAAGCGGCCATCGGCAACATTTTCTGGACGACGTCTCTGGCTTATAACAAAAAAGCCCTTGGCGATAAGAAACCCTGCTCCAGCTGGGCTGATTTCTGGGATGTGAAAAACTTTCCGGGACCGCGGGCGCTGCAGGATCAGGCTCCATTTAATTTGGAGTTCGCTTTGCTAGCTGACGGTGTGCCCATGGACAAGGTTTACCCCATTGACGTCGAGCGGGCCTTTAAGAAAATGGATGCGATCAAAGACCAAATCACGGTTTGGTGGAAAAACGGGGCTCAACAGATTCAACTGTTGACGAGTGCCGAGGCGCACTACGCATCCGCCTGGAACGGACGCGTCAATGTGGCCCAGGGAAAGGGTGTGCCTCTGGAGATCGTCTGGGAAGGTGGCTGTCTGGATCTGGATTGGTGGGCCATCCCCAAGGGCAACCCCAACCGAGAGCTGGCGATGAAATTCATCAATTTTGCGATTTCTGCAGAGCGCCAGGGCGAGCAAATGCAGAAATTCATTGCCTATGGCCCCACCAACCTCAAAGCTTTTAATTATATCACGCCGGAGAGAGCCAAAGAGCTGCCGTCCTATCCTGAAAACCTGAAAAAGCAGTTTGCTCATGATGCGGATTACTGGGGACCGAATCTGGCACCTTTGACTGAGAAGTGGAAGACCTGGCTAATTTCTTAAGCGCAATGTTAAACCACAAATGAGGTGTTTAATCAGACCGGGGGAGGTTTGCTGCTTCCCCCGGTCAAGCAACCCTTTAGCGAATTTGAAGCAGCCGAAACATCATGCACTATAAAAGCACCACCAGCAGCCTCTGGCACCGGCAAAGTTTCAGACAGCTTATCCTGGTGGTTCCTGCCCTGCTGGCGCTTTTTCTGCTTTTTATCTATCCGATCTCAAGCATTCTGATCAAAAGTTTGTTCAGTCCTGATTTTACCCTAAAGCATTATCTCTATTTTTTTAAAACGCCCTTATATTCGCGGGTATTATGGATTACGTTTCAAATTAGCGTTTTATCCACTCTGTCGGCCTTGATCGTGGGATATCCAATTGCCTATGTGCTGCGGCGCGCCAAACCCGGCATTCGCAACTTTTTCTTATTGGCGATAACCCTTTCTTTTATGATCAGTCTTCTGGTGCGCAATTATTCCTGGATTATCGTTTTGCAGCGCAGCGGCGTGGTCAACACGGTGCTCACCTACCTCGGGTTAGTTGACTCACCCCTTAAGCTTCTGCACAATAAGTTTGGCGTGATGGTCGGTATGACGCATATTTTTGTGCCCTATATCGTGTTCCCCATTTACTCGGTCATGATGGGAATCGATCTGAATCTTGAAAAAGCTGCCCAAAACCTGGGTGCTACCCGCTGGCAGACATTCTGGCGGGTGTCTTTTCCGCTGAGCCTGCCGGGCATCGGTGCCGGGGCGCTGCTGGTTTTTATTATGGCGTTGGGATTTTTTATCACACCGGCCTTGCTGGGCGGGCGCAAGGAGCAGATGATTTCCAACTTGATTCAGATTCAGGTCGTGGACCTGTTAAATTGGCCGTTTGCTTCGGCCCTGTCGGTTATCCTTTTGCTGGCCACGCTGGTTGTTTTTGCGATTTACAATCGCTATTTGGGGGTGGAGCGCCTCTGGGGAGGGCTAAAAACATGAGCAGTCGGTCAAGAAAAAGGGCGGCGCGTTTTGATCCGTTGCACATCAGATGGCCGCTTTGGATTGTTTCCGGATCGGCAATTTTGTTTCTGATTGCACCCGTATTGTTGTTGATTCCTATGTCCCTGGGTTCGGCTGAAATTATCGAATTTCCACCCAGCAAAATCGGTCTGGATCAATATCGCAAATTTTTCAACCACCCGGCCTGGCAGAGCGCGGTTTTAAACTCTTTGCAAGTATCTGTCATGACAGCGGTCTTTTCCACGTTCCTGGGTCTTTTAGCTTCCCTCGGATTGGTCTGGGGCCGCTTTAAGGGAAAGGGCCTCATCAATGCATTTATCATTTCCCCGATGATTGTCCCTCTGATTGTTATGGCATTGGCCTTTTACATCAGCCTTGCCAAATTTGGCCTGCTCGGAACCAAGCTTGGACTCGTTCTGGCATACACGCCTCTAACTCTGCCGTTTTCAGTTCTACCCATTTCTGCTACGCTGCGCGGGTTTGATCGCAGTCTCGAACATGCCGCCCGCATATTGGGCGCCAGTCGATTTCAAACATTTACGAAAGTTACTTTTCCAATCATCAGGCCCGGTGTTTTTACGGGAGCCATCTTTGCTTTCATGATTGCGTTTGACGAGGTTGTGATTGCCCTGTTTATTTGTGGATCAACTGCGGTAACCCTTCCTAAAAAGATGTGGGATGTCATTCGTTATGAGATAGAACCCATGCTGCCTGCCATATCCACGCTGCTTTTACTGCTGGCTGCTTTGATTCTCGTATTGGTCGGCCTGCTTCAGCGGCGTGTCGCCCGACGCATGACAGTCGGTTAAGCGAATACTTGGTTAAGTTTTATACCGTTTTCCATAATAATGTTCCGCAATACGGAAGTGCGGCATAAGGGGTTGTAGAAAAAACGTTTGTATACCGGACGTTTTTTTGACAACCCCTATACACTGAAAAAAGGCAATTCACCAGCGAGGGCAAAGGCCATGTTTCCCGAATTTAGCACGTCAACAAAATATCAGGCAAAATATCCCGGCGTCGGTTTTGGTCTCGCGCTGATTAGCGGGTGCCAGAATCATGAAAATCCAGCCGGGTTTGATCAGCACAAGCGCAAACTGCTGCGGAAGATGAGAAAGCGGCAAACCCTGGCCGAAATTACCAACCGGATTGACACCTATGCCAATTTTTTTCAAAGCTTCGGATTTGAATGCCCGTTGACCAAACATTTGAAGCGCACCATTCACAGCGGTTTTCCGCGTTACGATCTGATCGTGGATGCGCATTTTATGGCCGAAATGTGTGCCGGCATACTGGTGGCCGTCACCGATTTTGATCGCTTTGACGGCAGCCTGACATTGGATGTTGCGGTTGAGGGCGAAGCTTGTGCCGGCATGGGCGGGCGCGAGTTTATCTGTAAAGCAGACGAGATTGTGCTGCGGGATGAGGCAGAAATTGTCTGCGTCCTGTGCCAGGGGGCTGATGAAAAAACCCGCGTGCGCGAGGATACCGTTCGGGTTCTTTTTTATGCCTATGCGGTCCCCGGTATCGAAAGCCATTTTTTAAAAGACGGACTGGCCATTGCGGCTGAAACCATGGCTGAATACGGCGGGGGAACGGTTGAAGGGGTGGAAGTTTCTTAATTGTCTTTCTTTATGTTCTTCGTGTTCTTCGTGGTTTTTATAGTGGTTGTCAAAAAAACGTTCCGATTGCGGGACGTTTTTTTGCTACAACACTTATGCCGCCATCATTTTTTTCGGAACATTATTATGACAAGCGGTATATCTGTTTGGTTGTGGCATCTTCTCAATGCAGAGTTTGCTGCTAATATTAGCTTACCGTAGTTAGGATTCGATTCGCTCCTCAAATTTTTCCAATGCTTCCCGCAATAATTGGCGGATGAACACCTCTTTTTCCCGGGGGATCAGTTTCTGGTAGGTCGTGTGGCCTGGATGGGACGGTGACAGCCCCGGCGGATTATCTCTGCAGTTGTCGCGCATCTGCCTGTGATTCTGGACCAGAGCAATGATGCTGCTGTTTTGACAGGCATGTGCAGCGAGCCATTCCAGACGGCGCATCATTTCAAAGCGCATATGGTCCGCCAAAAACAGATGGATATCAACCACCTGCATCTGTTGTTCGGTCGGCAAATAGTTGAACTTGGTGGCCGGTCCTAAATCCAAAACACCCATTATCATTTCATAATAGGCAATTGAGCTGTCTTCGCCGGGCTGGGCCAGAAAAAAAAGGGTTTTATCGGATAAATCCGACAGGCAGGTCTTGGCATCGTAGACTTCGCCGAAGCGTTTCTGCCAGGGCCCGAAAGCCCGCTGTTCAGCGGCTTTTGTGCGATAGTCAAAAAGGTCAACAATTTTTGGCATAGACGATGTGGGTATCTTGATGGTTTGTGTTCAATCAGACTGGAGCGCGGTCGATCCATCCAAAGCTAAAGAAGTATAAAAAAGTGAAAATGGCATGTCAATCATTGTTCACTAGTTTTCAGTTGCGCGAATTAGCGGTTTCCAGACACCGCGCAATCCGATTCGCAGCTAATTTACAGACAATGACATAGGGACCGGCCCAAAACGGCACCTCAAATACAAGCCGGCAACAGCCGGCATCTATGATTTCGATGCGATGACCGGTTGCCCGAATGTTATAAACACGCCATGACCAATATTGTCGATGCGCCCATTCGGTGACGATAAAAGGCGCCCAAAAGCCAAAGAACGTTCTGATGCGACCTGTTGTGCCGGCCCGAATATATCTGTTCTCAGATTGAACTGCAGTGATCGAGGGGCCCCACTCGGTCCAACGCCTCGTGTCGGTAAGCAAATTCCACAATTTTTCAGGTGTCGCATGGATGACGCGGCTCACTTTGATGATGGGCAGGGAAATTTTGAACATGATGTTGTGGCCAAGCGGGTCTTTTTCTCGGTTTTGGGTTTACCTATTTTTTAAGCAGTTGTTCGAGAACATTTTGCACACCTTTTTCTACCGATTTTTGAAGCGCCTGCTGCGCCAGGCTGGCGGAGGCCTTCTGCAAGGTGCCTTTGTCAATGTCCGGATTGG
>Ga0265306_10000121_pt1 | contig 30992 bp, 26 predicted proteins | sample Helome_3_FD_192493 | JGI IMG/M metagenome (GOLD analysis project Ga0265306, IMG submission 192493) | Marine sediment microbial communities from subtidal zone of North Sea - Hel_20160420 (Illumina Assembly) | ecosystem: Environmental > Aquatic > Marine > Subtidal zone > Sediment ... | reverse complement strand
ATCGAAAATGACTTCTTGTGGCCGTCCATGATGACCGTGATCTCAGCGACATTGTCGCCGGTCTCGACGATCGCTGCGGCCGCTTTCTGTCGAGGCGCACCAAAACGCTCCGCGTGCACTTTGTCCACGGGCATGCCGATGTCCACGAGCGTTGTCGTCACCGTGTCAATCATAGAGTCAGGCCCACACACGAATGCTTCGTCGACTTCAACTCCGGCGCAGAAATGCCCGTACAGTTCCCTGAGCTTGTCGGCGTCGATACGTCCGGCGGCCACGGGGAACTCCTGCTCCTCCTGGCTAAATACGAAATGCAGCTGCAGGCGCTCGGGGAACCGGTTCTTGAGGGCGAAGAGATCCTCGATGAACATCGTCGTACGCTGTTTGCGATTGCCGTAGAACAGGATGAACCGGCTCTGTGGTTCGCTCGCGAGAACCGACGCGATGATCGACAGCACCGGGGTAATGCCGCTGCCCGCGGCCACGCCCAGGTAGCAGCGCTTCCCGGTCGCGTCAGGATCGACGTGGAACTGCCCGTTCGGTGGCATGACCTCGAGTGCATCGCCGACCGCGAGCTCGCCATCGGCGTAGCCCGAGAAACGGCCGTCCGGCTGGATACGCACGCCGATCTCGAGTGGCCATTGGCCGCGCGGCGAACAGATGCTGTAGGTCCGGCGCAGGCGTTTGCCTTCCCGTTCTATCTGTATCGGCAGATGTTGCCCGGGCAGGAAATCGTATTCCTCGCGCAATTCGTCGGGCACATCGATAGCGATGCGTACCGAATCCTCGGTCTCCCGGTTCTTGCCGACGACATCGAGCGCGTGGAATTTCCTCATGGCGCAGAACTCACAGGCACTTGAAATATTCGAACGGTTCGAGACAGGCCGTGCAGCGATATGACGCCTTGCACGCGGTCGAGCCGAACTCACTCACGAGCTCGGTCTCCTCGGAAGCGCAGCGCGGGCATGGCACGACGTGCTTGCCAGCCAGCAGTTCCCGCTTGTCCGCGCCCGGCTCGGGAGGCGCGATGCCGTAGTCGCGGAGCTTCTCGCGACCCGCGTCGCTAATCCAGTCCGTGGTCCACGGCGGCGACAATACGCGCCTGATCGACACGTCGGTCAGGCCGCGGTCCTCGAGCGCCGCGATAACGCTGTTCTCGATAGCCTCGGTAGCCGGGCAGCCCGAGTATGTCGGAGCGAGCGATACGACTATGCCGTCGTCGCACTCCACGTCCCGCACGATGCCGAGGTCCGTAATCGTCAGGACCGGTATCTCGGGATCGGGGACTGCGGCCAGCCACTCGAGAATCTGCTCGCGATTGACGTCGTTCGCTACCAAGTGACCCCCGGGTAAGAACGTGGCAAAGACTGCATCTCGGCAATCAGGTAGCCGAACGTCTCGGTGTGGATCCCCTGCTTGCCGCCGCTGGTCATGACCTGGTCCGCGGGCAATAACAGCGTGGCTTCGGCAACGATTGCACCCACCTGCTCACGCCATTGCTCGCCGATCGCTTCGAGATCCGGACCATCGTACGAAGACAACATGTACGCATCGAGCTCGTCGGCCGCGAACATCTCGCCCGTGTAGCGCCACAGTTGCTCGAGCGAGCGCTGAACGCGATTGTGGCTCTCTTCGGTGCCGTCACCGAGGCGCACGAGCCATTGCGCGCCATGGCGCAAATGATAGCGAACCTCTTTTTCGGCACGCGCCGCGATTTCCGAGATTCCTGTATCTTTGCAATGCTTCAGAGCCTCGAGCAACGCGAGGTAGTAAACATCGAACAGCACCTGCCGCACGATCGTATCGCCGAAGTGGCCATTGGGCTGCTCCACGAGCAGCAGGTTCCTGAATTCCTGCTCGCGGCGCAGGAACGCCATGTCGTCCTCGCTGCGCCCATTGCCTTCGAGCTGGCAGGCGTAGGAGTAGAACAGGCGCGCCTGGCCGATGTAGTCGAGCGCAAAATTGGCGTTGGCGAGTTCTTCCTCGAGTTCGGGATAGGCTGCAACGACTTCCAGCATGCGTTGCCCGAGGACGAGCGCATTGTCGCCGAGCCGCAGAACGTAGTCGATCAGGCGTGGATCCGTGCTCACAGGTTCTCCACCCCGTCGGGAATATCGTAGAACGTCGGGTGCCGATAGATCTTGTCCTCGGCAGGCTCGAAGAAGGCGGCCGTCTCGGCCGGGTCCGACGCAACGATCCGGTCCGAGCGCACGACCCAGATACTCACGCCTTCGCTGCGGCGTGTGTAGGTATCGCGCGCGTGATCGAGCGCCATCTGGTCATCCGCCGCATGCACGCTGCCGGCATGCCTGTGACTGAGCCCGGAGCGACTGCGGATGAAGACTTCGTAGAGTGGCCATTCCTTGTCTGTCATCATAATTACCTCAGGCGGCCTGGCGCGCAGCCTGTTTCGCCGCGTACGCTCGTGCCGCTTCACGAACCCAGGCGCCGTCCTCGTGGGCCCTGCGCCGTTTCTCCATGCGTTGCCGGTTACACGGGCCGTTACCGGCAATGACCTCGAAGAACTCCTGCCAGTCGATCTCGGAGAACTCGTAGTGGCCGGTCTCCTCGTTCCTGCGAAGCTCATCGTCCGGCATGCTCAGTCCGAGGAACTCGGCCTGCTGCACGGTCACGTCGACGAACTTCTGGCGCAGCTCGTCGTTGCTGAAGCGCTTGATCTTCCAGGCCATGGACTGCGCAGAGTGTTTCGAATTGGCGTCGTTCGGCCCGAACATCATGAGGGACGGCCACCAGAAGCGGTTCAGCGCGTCCTGGGCCATTGCCTTCTGCTCATCGGTGCCGCGGCACAGCGTCAGCATGATCTCGAAGCCCTGCCTCTGGTGAAAACTCTCTTCCTTGCAGACGCGGATCATCGCGCGCGCGTAGGGCCCGTAAGAGCAACGGCACAGCGGTATCTGGTTCATGATGGCTGCGCCGTCGACAAGCCAGCCGATCGCACCGATGTCGGCCCAGGTCAGGGTCGGGTAGTTGAAGATGCTCGAGTATTTGGCCTTACCCGACAGCAGGTCGGCAACCATCTGGTCCCTCGAGACGCCCAGTGTCTCCGCAGCGCTGTACAGATACAGGCCGTGGCCGGCCTCGTCCTGCACCTTCGCGAGCAGGATCGCCTTGCGCTTGAGCGACGGCGCGCGCGTGAGCCAGTTGCCCTCGGGCTGCATGCCGATAATTTCAGAATGCGCGTGCTGCGAAATCTGCCGAATCAGCGTGTGTCGGTAAGCCTCGGGCATCCAGTCCTTGGCCTCGATCTTCTCCTCGGCATCGATACGCGCCTGGAACGCCGCCAGTTTCTCGGTTGTTTCGAGCGTCTCGGCGTCGCCGTGTCCGGCCTGGTCCAGGCCCTGTGTATACATGCGGATTACTCCTCGTTGCAGCCGATCAATGTGACACGGTTTTTTTCCATTTTCAATGGTTTCCGTATCAGTTAGTCGCTCAGCAGTGGCTCGTCATTGCTGGCAGATCGCCCCTGGAACAATGCAACGAGATCGCCGTCCTGGTTCTCGACCCTGACCTTGTAGTAACCGCGCCTGCGGCCACGATGTTCCTCGGTTGCGGTCGCCCGCAACCGGTCTCCGAGCAAGGTCGGCCGCAGGAACTCGATACTCGCCGACGCCGCGACGGTCTTGCGGTCATAAGCGTTGCAGGCGAAGGCAAATGCCGTGTCCGCGAGCGCGAATACCAGGCCGCCATGGCACACATCGAAACCGTTGACCATGTCGTCGCGGACCGTCATCTCCGCCGTGGCCGCGCCAGGCTCCCTGATCTCGACTTTCATGCCGAGTGCCTTCGAGGCCTTGTCTCCTGCCCACATCGCCTGCGCACAGCGCTTTGCCTTTTTCAGTTCAGCCATTGATGACGCTCTCCTTGTTTCTTACCGGTTCGAGGCCGCCGAAACGCCGCATGAACGCGGATGCCGGCGGCGGCAACGGTCCATCCGCGGTCTCCATCACGTGGTCCAGGTAGACATCGGCCCGGCCGTGAACGAGGCGGTACAGGTTGCGACACAGCTGGTACGCGGCTGCGCCGTGCCACCCGGCCGGCAGCAGTTCCGCCGGCAGCAACGGGTCGCGCAGCAGGATCTTGCGGTATTCCTGGATAAGCAGGGTGCGCACGAGAAACGCCGATTTGTCGCTGAGTTCGGCCTTTTTCGACAGCGCCTTGAAGAGCGGGCGGAAGCGCCGGACAAATTCGCGGTAGCGCGCGTCGATGTCTTCGAGGCTCCAGCAGCTGTGCGTCAGCTCGCGCATCGCGGCCTCACTCTTGATCGTCCTGCCCTGCATGACGATCAACCGGTCCGCGATACCGAGCCGGCGCAGCGTGACGTCGAGTTCCGCGAAGTCGGGTGCCGGGTGCGCCAGCACGTTGGCAGACAGTGGTCCGAAGCCGAGCCAGCCGCACTCCTTGCGGGCGCGTTCCCTGGATTCCGTGTCGAGTGCGGAGAGCAACAACAGGCACCACTCCCCGTCCCAGTGGCCGGTTGGCTCGCCGTAGATCCGGTGCGTCGCCTGCTCGAAGCGTTCGTGTCCCTCGTCGGTCAGGTTGTAATAGGAACGCCGCCCGACCTGGTCGGAACGCAGCCAGCCGTCCTTGACGAGCCGAAACACCGAAGTACGCACGAGGCGCTCGCTGATGCCGAAGTCGGCCATGACCGTAATCAGGCTGCCCAGCCAGACGGTGCCGCCTCGCGGTGCAATCGCGTCGCCAAAGACGGTTGTGATCAGTGAGCCCGAGCGCAGTGTCGGTCGCGCACGGAATTCTTCGAGGAGCTTCTTGCAGGCGGTATCGGGATGCATCGGCCACTGGCTTGCTTTCGTTCCGGCTGACCGTACAATCTGATACGATTTTTTTCAAATTCAATTTTTTCTGTATCAAACCCATATTGTTCTTGAGCCCAGGGGGACGCAGGATGAAGCTCGGTAATCTCGTAAAAGACCAGTGGGTCGAAGGCGCTGGCGACGGCACCATGCTAACGAGCGCGGTCAGCGGCGAGCCGGTCGCCGCGATCACGAGCGACGGTCTCGACTTCGCAGATATCCTGCAGCACGCGCGCACGGTCGGCGGCCCCAACCTGCGCCAGCTGACCTTCCACGAGCGCGGCGAAATGCTCAAGGCGCTGGCCAAATACCTCATGGAACACAAGAAGGAGCTCTACGCGCTCTCGACCGAGACAGGCGCCACGCGGAGCGACAGCTGGGTCGACATTGACGGCGGAATATCGACGCTGTTCGTCTTTTCGAGCAAAGGCCGGCGCGAAATGCCCAACGACCATGTCTACCTCGACGGGCCGCCCGAATACCTGTCGAAGAACGGCACATTCGTCGCGCAACACATATTCACGCCCAAGCTCGGCGCTGCCGTCCACATCAATGCATTCAACTTCCCCTGCTGGGGCATGCTCGAAAAGCTCGCACCGACGCTGCTTGCCGGCGTTCCGGCGATCGTCAAACCGGCTTCCAGCACGGCCTACCTGACTGAACTGATGGTCCGCCGCATACTGGCCTCGGGCATCCTGCCGGCCGGAGCGCTGCAGCTCATCTGCGGCAGCGTGGGAGACCTGTTCGATCATCTCGGCTGCCAGGACACGATCGCATTCACGGGCTCCAAGAACACGGCCGAGTTCCTGCAGCAGCATCCGAGGGTCGTCAGTGAGTCGGTCGCGTTCACGGCCGAGACGGATTCCCTGAACGCCTCGATACTGGGACCCGATGCCGTGCCCGGCACGCCGGAGTTCGAGCTTTACATCAAGGAGGTCACCCGCGAGATGACCTCCAAGGCCGGGCAGAAATGCACGGCGATTCGGCGCATCATTGCGCCCGCTGCGATCACGGGAGACGTGGTCCGAGCGCTGTCGACAGCCCTCGGCCAGATTCGTATCGGCAACCCGGCAAGCAAGGACGTAGACATGGGCGCGCTCGCGAGCCCGGGCCAGCGCGACGAAGTACGCGATCGCGTCGCTGAACTGTCCAGCCAGGCCGACATCGTCTACGGCGGCAAGAGCGACTTCGACCTCGTCGACGCCGACGCCGGTAAGGGCTCGTTCTTCATGCCGACCCTGTTGCACTGCGAAAAACCCCTGACCTCGTCGGCCGTGCATTCGGTCGAAGCGTTCGGGCCGGTCAGCACGGTCTTGCCTTACGACGACCTGGATGAGGCGATTGAGCTGTCGCGCCTTGGCGAAGGCAGTCTCGCCGGCTCTGTCGTAACCAACGACAATTCCGTCGCGCGAGAACTCATCCTCGGCACCGCTGCGTACCACGGGCGCATGCTCGTCATCAATCGCCAATGCGCCGATGAATCCACGGGTCATGGTTCGCCGCTGCCGCATCTCGTGCACGGCGGCCCCGGACGGGCGGGTGGCGGTGAGGAGATGGGCGGCGTCCGCGGTGTCTTGCACTACATGCAGCGCACCGCGGTACAGGGCTCGCCCGAGACCCTTACGACGATCGGCCGGCGCTGGATCCGTGGTGCCGACCAAAAGCGCCCCGACGTGCACCCGTTTCGCAAGACCTTCGAGCAACTGGAGATTGGCGATACGCTGCTTACCGATGCGCGCGAAGTCACGCTCGAAGATATCCAGCACTTCGCCGATTTCACGGGCGACACGTTCTACGCGCATACTGACGAAGCGGCAGCCGCAAAGAACCCGTTCTTCGATGGCCGCGTCGCTCACGGTTACCTGATCGTATCGTTCGCGGCCGGACTGTTCGTCGATCCCGACTTCGGTCCCGTGCTTGCGAACTACGGCGTCGACGACCTCCGATTCGCGACGCCCGTTAACTACGGAGACACGCTCAAGGTTCGGTTGACGTGCAAGCAGAAAACCCTGCGGGCCGACACAGGCTACGGCGAAGTGCGCTGGGACACCGAGGTCACGAACCAGGAAAATGAGGTCGTCGCCCAGTACGATGTGCTAACCATGGTCGCCACCGACTCACACTGGGCCTCCGTGCAGTAGCTGTAACGCCCTGTTTCAAAAAGCAATTGTGTCCAGGCGAGAGATTTCCGCTCCGGGGCTTTATAATGCCCCGCCCCGAGACAGCACCCGACAATAGCAACAAGGGACTCGCATGAGCACAGCCAAGATCATCTACACCAGGACCGACGAAGCACCCGCGTTGGCAACCTACTCGTTCCTGCCCATCGTCAAGGCATTTACCGATGCCGCCGGTATCGATGTGGAGACACGCGACATTTCCCTCGCAGGTCGAATCATTGCGAACTTCCCCGACACGTTGACCGGCGCACAACGACAGAGTGATGCGCTGGCGGAACTCGGCGAACTGGCCAAGAGGCCCGAGGCCAACATCATCAAGCTGCCGAACATCAGCGCCTCGATTCCGCAGCTGCACGCGGCGATCCAGGAACTGCAGTCACAGGGATTCGATATTCCCGACTACCCCGAAGAACCATCTACCGAGGCCGAGCTATACGCTCATGCACGCTATGCGAAGGTTCTCGGCAGCGCCGTCAATCCCGTGCTTCGCGAAGGCAACTCGGACCGACGCGTTGCAGCCGCCGTCAAGGCCTACGCAAAGAAGAACCCGCATTCGATGGGCGAGTGGAGCCGGGATTCGAAATCACACGTCGCGCACATGGACGATCACGACTTCTACTCGAGCGAGCAGTCTGCCGTGCTTGCCGAGGCCGATGATCTCTGCATCGAGCATGTTGCTGCAGACGGCGCCACAAGCGTCTTGCGCGACAAGGTCGCGGTACTTGCCGGAGAAGTCGTCGATGCATCGGTTATGGACTGCCAGGCACTGAGCCGTTTCTTCGCGTCGGCCATCGACGCAGCCAAAGACCAAGGCGTACTGTTCTCGCTGCATCTCAAGGCAACGATGATGAAAGTCTCGGATCCGATCATGTTCGGCCATGCGGTGAGGGCTTACTACAGTGACGTGTTCGACAAGCACGCCGCATTGTTCGATGAGCTCGGCGTCGACCCGAACAACGGTATCGGCGATGTTTACGCAAAAATCGCGGACTTGCCCGATGAACAGAGGACCACGGTCGAAGCAGACCTCGCGGCCGTCTACAGCAGTCGACCGCCGCAGGCGATGGTCGACTCGGACAAGGGCATTACGAACCTGCACGTACCGAGCAATATCATCATCGATGCCTCGATGCCCGCGGCCATACGCACCTCGGGCAAGATGTGGGGACCCGACGGCCAGTTACACGATACCAAGGCGGTCATTCCCGATCGCTGCTACGCGGGCATCTACCAGGAGATCATCGATTTCTGCCGGGAGAACGGCGCATTCGACGTCACGACGATGGGCAATGTCTGCAACGTCGGCCTCATGGCACAGAAAGCCGAGGAATACGGCTCGCACGACAAGACTTTCGAAATCGCCGCGGATGGCGAGGTCCGGGTCACCAACAAGAGCGGCGATGTCCTCATGCAGCATCCGGTGCGGAACGGCGACATCTGGCGTATGTGCCAGACCAGGGATCTGCCGATCCGGGACTGGGTCAGGCTCGCGGTTACGCGGGCGCGCGCCACGAATTCGGCCGCGATTTTCTGGCTCGATGAGCAACGCGCACACGACCGCAACCTGATCGAAAAGGTCAATCGTTACCTGAAGGAGCACGACACGACGGACCTCGACATCCGCGTCCTCGAGCCCGTTGCGGCAATGCGCGCGACACTCGAGCGCGTGCATAAGGGCGTCGACACGATCTCCGTTACGGGTAACGTCCTGCGCGACTACCTCACGGACCTCTTCCCGATCCTCGAACTCGGCACGAGCGCGAAGATGCTGTCGATCGTGCCGTTGCTGGCGGGCGGTGGCCTGTACGAAACCGGTGCCGGGGGATCGGCCCCCAAGCATGTGCAGCAGTTCCTCGGCGAAGGTCATCTGCGCTGGGATTCGCTGGGTGAATTTCTCGCGCTCGCCGTCTCGATCGAGGACCTCGCGTACAAGACCAACAGCGATAAAGCGCGGATTATCGCCGCGGCGCTGAACGAGGCCAACAGCCGCTACCTCGAAGAAAACAAGTCCCCGTCACGCAAGGTTGGTGAACTCGACAATCGCGGCAGCCACTACTACCTCGCGCGTTACTGGGCGGAGGCGGTCGCCGCCAGCACCGAGGATCTCGAGCTCGCCGAGCGATTCGAAGGGGCAGCGAAAGCGCTGGCCGACAATGAAGCGACGATCATCGCCGAGCTCGACGCGGCCCAGGGTGATTCCGTCGACATCGGCGGTTACTACCACCCCGACGACGAGCTCGCGTCAGGCGCCATGCGCCCGAGCCCTGCGCTCAATGCGATCATCGACGCGATCTGATCGCTAGCGAAACGGCAGCGCCGTGTCGTCCTTGATCTCCTTGAGGACGATGTTGGAACGGACCTGCGAGACACCCGGCAGCTTGAAGATGAAGTCGTCGAGGAAGCGATTGTAGGCGTCGATGTCCTCGACGACGACGCGCAGGTGGAAGTCGGCTTCGCCGCTCGTCGCGAAGCACTCGAGTATCTCGGGGTGACGCGACACTTCGCGGATGAAGTTGTCGACGTTCTTTTGCTCATGACGCGCCAGGGAAACGTGCACAACCGAAGACAGCCCGAACCCGGCCTTGCGCGTATTCACGATCACGGCGTAGCGGTCGATGACACCCGCCTCCTCGAGGCTCTTCACGCGACGCCAGCAGGCCGAACTCGACATGCCGACTCGTTCGGCGAGTTCCTGCATCGTGAGACGACTGTCGCGCTGCAGCTCCGTGAGGATGAGCCGGTCCTTGCGCCCTAGCATGTTGTTTCTCCAGATTTCACTTGTTGCAATATTTTACCGTTTTTTGACTTTTTTCGACATTATTTTCCGTTTTTGGCTTGGCAAACGGGATGATTGGAATCCACTCGCGGCGCGAATCTGAGACAATGTGCGACCCCGTTCAGGTGCCCCGATGTCAGCCCACTACCCGCTCGACAACTACGAACTCGCCGACCGCTATCGCCGTGAATCCGGGCGCGTCCTGCTGACAGGCACGCAGGCCCTCGTCCGCATTGCGCTGATGCAGCGCACGCTCGACAAGGCGGCCGGTCTGAACACCGCAGGCTTTGTCAGCGGCTACCGCGGCTCGCCGCTGGGCATGGTCGACCAGGAGCTCTGGCGTGCCAACCGTTTCCTTGAAGAGAGCGGAATCGAATTCCTGCCCGCGGTTAACGAAGACCTTGCGGCGACCGCGATCCTGGGATCGCAGCAGGTGGAGACCGATCCGGACCGGACCGTCGATGGCGTGTTCGGCATCTGGTATGGCAAAGGCCCGGGGGTTGATCGGGCCGGCGACGCACTCAAGCATGGCAATGCCTACGGCAGCTCGCCTCACGGTGGCGTGCTGGTCGTCGCGGGGGATGACCATGGCTGCATCTCCTCGTCGATGCCACACCAGTCGGATGTCGCATTCCTGACCTTCATGATGCCGTGGCTCAACCCCGCGAGCGTCGCCGAGTACCTCGAGTACGGTTTGTATGGCATCGCGCTGTCGCGATACTCAGGAATGTGGGTCGGTTTCAAGGCGATCTCCGAGACTGTCGAGTCGGCCATGTCGATCGAACTGCCGGCGTATCCGGATTACCGCATCCCTGCCGACTACGAGCCGCCCGCCGACGGGCTGCATTACCGCTGGCCCGATTTTCCGGGGCCGCAGATCGAGGAACGCCTCGAAGCGAAGAAAGCCGCGACGCTTGCGTTCGCCGCCGCAAACCCCATCGACCGCAAAATCTTCGATGTCCCGAACGCGCGCTTCGGCATCGTGACGACCGGCAAAGGGCACCTCGATCTCATGGAAGCACTGCGGCTGCTTGGCATCGAGCGCGAGGTGGCAAAAGAACTCGGCATCGACGTTTACAAGGTCGGCATGGTCTGGCCGCTCGAGCCGCAGGGTGCCCTCGACTTCGTGCAGCACAAGCGCGAAGTGCTCGTGGTCGAGGAGAAGCGCGGCATCATCGAGAGCCAGTTCAAGGAGTACTTCTACGACTACCCCGGGCGCAAGCCCGATGTGATGGTCGGTAAGGAAGACGAGAACGGGCGGCGCCTCGTGCCCTGGGTCGGCGAGCTTTCCCCCGTGCAGCTAGCCCCGATCGTGGCACGGCGCCTCGATCACGTGTTCGGCGGCCAGGTGTTCCGGGATCGTGCCGAACAGCTTCGCCTCAAGCGCGGCCCCGAAATCGAGGTCGGCGGCGCGAAGCGCATGCCTTACTTCTGCTCCGGCTGCCCGCACAACACGTCCACGCGCGTGCCCGAGGGATCGCGCGCGCTGGCGGGCATTGGCTGCCACTTCATGGCGAGCTGGATGGACCGCGACACCGACGGGCTGATCCAGATGGGCGGCGAAGGCGTCAACTGGATCCCGCGTTCGCGCTTCAACGGCGGCAAGCACGTGTTCCAGAATCTCGGCGACGGCACGTTCTACCACTCGGGCTCACTCGCACTCCGTCAGGCCATCTCGGCGCGTACCAACATCACGTACAAGATTCTCTACAACGATGCGGTCGCGATGACGGGCGGCCAGCCCGTTGACGGCCCGATCTCGGTACATGGCATCGCGCACGCAGTGCGCTCCGAGGGCGTGGAGCGCATTGCGCTCGTCACCGACGATCCCGAGTCCTTCACGGCGGCGGAGTTTCCGTCGGGCGTGACGATATCGCACCGCCGGGAGATGGACGCGATCCAGCGCGAGCTTCGTGACGTCCCGGGCGTCACGGTGTTGATCTACGCGCAGACCTGCGCAACGGAGAAGCGGCGGCGGCGCAAGCGCGGCAAGCTCGAGGACCCCAAGCGCTTCGTCGTCATCAACGATCTCGTCTGCGAGGGTTGTGGCGACTGCTCGATCGAATCCAACTGCCTGTCCGTCGTTCCCCGGGAGACGCCCTTCGGGCGCAAGCGAAAGATCGACCAGCACAGCTGCAACAAGGACTATTCATGCCTCAACGGCTTTTGTCCGAGCTTCGTCACGGTGGAAGGCGATGCCCGGCGCAGCTCCCGGCCGGCCGCGAGCGACGAAGATTTCGCCGCGTTGTCGAAGTCGCTGCCTGAGCCCGAAATACCCGCGATCGACAGCTGCTACGACCTGCTCGTGACGGGCGTTGGTGGCACGGGCGTGATCACGGTGGGCGCACTCATAACGATGGCTGCACACCTCGAGGGCAAGGGTGCCTCGGAACTCGATTTCATGGGCTTCGCGCAGAAGTTCGGGCCCGTCTTGAGTTACCTGCGGATCGCCGAGCGGCCAGCGGGCATCAACCAGGTTCGCATCGAACCCGCACGAGCAGACGCGCTGATCGGTTGCGATCTCGTCGTCAGTTCCTCGCCCAAGGCTTCGATCACTTACCAGCGCGGCCACACACGTGCGCTCGTCAATACTGCCGAGATGCTGACCGGAGACTTCATCCGGCATCGCGACGCCAGCCTGCGCGCCGACGATCGCGTTGCGGCGATTGCGGCGGCCATCGGTGACGACAATCTCCGGACCATCGATGCAAACCGGCTTGCCGAACGACTCATGGGCGACACGATCTACGCAAACGTCATGCTCGTCGGATGTGCCTGGCAAGCGGGTCTCGTACCCGTTTCGCTGCAGGCGCTGCTGCGTGCCATCGAACTGAATGGCGTCAAGATCGAGGAGAACCGGCGCGCGTTCACCTGGGGACGGATAGCGGCCACGAGTCCCGAGGTCGTCGAGAGATTGCTGTCCGGCCACGAACCGCGTGTCGCGGAGACGCTCGAGAAAGTGATCGAGCGTCGCAGCGAATTCCTCGTCGGCTACCAGGACGCGGCACTCGCAGGGCGCTATCGCAGCCTCGTCGATCGCGTTCGCACCGCCGAGGCTGCAGTGAGCAACGCAGACGAGCTTACGCGCGCTGTGGCGAAGAGCTACTTCAAGCTGCTCAGCTACAAGGACGAATACGAGGTCGCGCGCCTGCACACGCGACAGGATTTCCTCGACTCGATCGCAGAGGACTTCGGCGCGCAGGCGAAGCTCAGGTTCCACCTCGCGCCGCCCGTGCTGAACGGCCGGCGCGACGCGCGCGGCCGGCCGCTCAAGAAGGAATTCGGCGGCTGGATGCTGCCCGTGTTCAGGGTCCTCGCGGCCCTGCGCGGGCTACGGGGAACGGCTTTCGACGTCTTCGGCTACACGGCGGAAAGGCGCATGGAGCGAGCCCTGATCGGCGAATTCGAAGCGAACGTCGAGGAGCTGCTGGGTGAGTTGAACGAGGCCAATGTGGGCGCCATCGCTGCACTGATCGGCATGTACATGGACATTCGCGGCTACGGTCCGGTCAAGGAGGAGTCGGTCCAGGAGGTGCGCGAGCAGGTCGACGCTGCGAAGCACCCGCTGGTGGCCGAGCCCCGCGTGGCCGCCTGAACATTCTTCTGCGACAAGCTCAGCAGTAACGCAATCGTCTCACCGTCGTGCGATGATCGCGTGATGGACAGCATCTCTTACGCGTTCGACAATCGACCCGCCGAAGGCGAAACGCTGCCCATCGCCGAGGACATTCTCTGGCTCCGCATGCCGCTGCCATTCTCTCTGAACCACATCAACCTGTGGCTGATCCGCGACGCTGCAGGCTGGGTCATCGTCGACACGGGTGTCGACACGCGCCACAGCCGCAAGGTATGGCGGCAGGTATTCGACGATCCGATGGGCGGCGACCCGGCGACCCATGTCGTCGCGACGCACCTGCATCCCGACCATGTCGGCTGTGCGGGCTGGCTCGCGCAACATTTCGACGTCGACTTGTGGATGAGCCGCGACGAATACCTGCTCTGCCGGGTTCTCACGGCGGATACGGGCCGACCGGCGCCCGACGAGGGCATCCGGTTCTACGCGGCGGCCGGCTTTTCGGAAGAGCAGCTACAAACCTACCGCGACCATTTCGGCCTGTTCGGCCGTTTTGTGCATCCCCTGCCCGAAGCGTACAAGCGCATGGCCGAAGGGGACAGGATCGAGTTTGGCGGTTCGCACTGGGAAGTCATCGTCGGTCGCGGCCATTCGCCCGAGCACGTCTGCCTGTATGAACGCGATCGCAATATCCTGATCGCGGGCGACCAGTTGCTGCCGACGATCTCTCCGAATATCAGCGTATGGCCGACAGAGCCGCTCGCGAATCCGCTCCGGGACTGGTACCACTCTCTCGAGAAGATGAAGCAACGCCTGCCGCCCGACGTTCTCGTGCTGCCGGCCCACGGCAAGCCGTTTCGTGGCGCGCATCATCGTCTCGGAAAGATGGCCGAGGAGCACGACGGGCGCCTCGATCAACTACTCGAAATCTGTGCAGAGCCGCAACGCGTCACGGACCTTTTCGCCGCGATCTACAAGTCGACGATCGATGACAACAACCGCATCATGGCCACGGGCGAGGCCGTCGCCCATCTTAACTACCTGTGCGAAAAGGACATGCTGATCGCCGAGACCGGCGCGGACCACGTCACCTGGTACCGGCGGGCTTGAACCGACTCAGCCGTAGAAGCCTACCATCGGCCCGATGTGCATCGACAACACGAGGAACAGGGCCGCAATCGCAAATATCTTGAGCAGCAGTGGTGCGACGAACCTGAACCAGGCAGCATACGGCACCTTGCCGAGCGCCAGGGCGCCCATCACGAGCGCGCTGGTCGGCACGATCATGTTCGTGAAGCCGTCGCCGAACTGGTAGGCGAGTACCGCCGTCTGTTGCGGCACATCGGTGAGCGTCGCGAGCGGCGACATGATCGGCATCGTAACGAACGCCTGGCCGCTCCCCGACGGGATGAAGAAATTACAGATCGTCTGCACGAACAGCATGCCGACCGCCGAGGCCTCGGCGGGAAGCCCTTCGAGAACTCCCGCGATGTAGTACACGATCGAATCGATAATCTGCCCGTCGGTGAGCACAACCTCGATCGTCCGGGCGAAACCGACCAATAGCGCAGCCGGTGTCATCGCGGCCGCACCTTCTATGAATGCCCGGCTCGTCTCCCCGGCGGACATGCGCGCGATGGCCGCGGCGACGAGGCCGATGCCGAGGAAGATCGCGTTCAATTCGGGTATGTACCAGCCGTGCTCGGACACGCCCCAGACGAATCCGACGAGACCCAGCACGAAGACCGCGAGGACGGCTATTCTGCGGCCGTTGAAATGCAGGTCGGCCGGCGCCTGGAATCCGACGCTGTAATCGATGTGCGCTACGAGGCTCTGTTGCGGGTCCTTTTGCACGCGTAGCGCATAGCGATAGATATGGTGGAACGCGACGATCAGGAATACGAACATCATCGCGAGCCGCAGGCCCCAGCCCGACGTGAGTGGCACGTTGGCGATGTTCTGTGCGATCAGTACGCCGAACGGATTGATGCCGGCGCAGGCCCAGCCGATGCCGTAAGGCACCCAGACCATGCCCATCGCGACGATGGCGTCCATGCGCATTGCGAGGCTCATCGTTACGATGATTGGCACGAGCGGCACGTATTCTTCGCCCATGCCGATCGTGTAGGCGCCCGTGCTGAACAGCAGCAGGCAGCCGCCGATCAGCAGCCACGGCGTCTTGCCGAGCCGCTGCACGGCTCCGTGCAGAGCGGCGTCGATGGCTCCGGTGTTTCGCAGTATCTGTATGACGCCGCCAACCAGGAAGATCAGGAAGATGATGCCCTGCGCTGAGGCCAGCCCGTCGGTGATCGCCATCAGGAAATGCCATGGCTTCAGCGTGACGTCCTCATCGCCGGTGAACGTTTCGTAGGTACCGGCGACGACTACGGTGCGCGACGCATCTCCAGGCGCCGGCGCGCGCTCGAAACCGCCGTGCGGTATCGCATAAGACAGCAGCTGCGCGATGACAATAAACGAGAAAATCAGGACGAGGGAGTCTATCGACCAACCGCGTTTGGACATGAAATGGGGCCTGCTTACCAATAGTGGTATGCGGAGCCTAACGGACGTGCTCGGCAGGCGCAAAAAAAACCGGCGGCAGGGTTTGCCGCCGGTTCGCGCGCTTGTGTTGCCTACTTGCTGTTGCGGCGACTCTGCCTGCGGTCGATGCGCCTGTCCGCACGCTGCCCGCGACGGTCGTTGCGCCTGTCCGCATTTTCGCCGCGTCGGTCGAGCTTCCTGTCGACCCTGTCGCCCTTGCGGTCGAGGCGCTCGGCACGCCTGTCATGGCCGTTTTCGGCTGCGCGGTCGGACTTCCTGTCCAGGCGCTCGTCGATGCGGTCGCCGCGCGCGTCAAGCCGGTTCTCGATGCGATCACCGCGTGCATCGAAATGGTCTTCGACCCGGTCACCCGTGTCGGCGAAGGCCGTGCCGTACAACAACAGGCCAACGGCAACGATGTAAATCAGCTTCCTCGAATCCATGACGTTTCTCCTCGTTTCCTTACAGTGATTACGTTCTCATCTCAGGAACGGCTGGCGCGTCAATCGGTTGACAGCCGTGCCGGCGCGGAGAGCGGTTATTGTAAAGTCTGGATTCGAGCCGCCGACCTGGTCGGCGGCGAATCAGGGACCGGCAGCAAAAAATCACGGCGCCGCCGCCCCCCTCAGGCCCAGGATCCTGCGATCAATCCTGGTCGTCTGTGCTCGCGCCCGGGGCGCAGTTAGCAACGCTCTTCATGCCGTTATTGCAGCCGGACTCGGACGCGTAGCTTTGGCTCGTCCCCACGGTCTGGCCGTTGGAAGCCGTCAGGTTGAAGCGAAATTTGCCGGATGAAGTGGTCTTCTTGACGAAACGGTCCGGGATCTGCGAGTTCTTCTTCACCGACTCGACGCCGTTCATACAGCTGGCCTTCGAACTGTAGCCTTCGCTACTCAATATGTTCTGGCCGTTGGCGGCCTTGAGCCGAAACCGAAATTGACCCGCCTTGTCTTTGTAAACTTCGAATTTTCCTGCCATTTCCTTCTCCTCCGATTGGACGCTCACTATGTAAGCCTTTGATTTATTTAACGATGAACGTCACTTTCATCGTCACTCGATAGGAAGACACCTTCCCGTCTTCCACGACGACCTTCTGCTCCTTGATCCAGGCGCCCTCGATGTTGTCGACGGAGTCGCTCATCTTGCGGATGCCCTTCTCTATCGCGTCTTCAAAACTCTTGGATGACGACGCCGTTATTTCGGATGTCTTTGCAACGCTCATGGGTTTTCTCCTTTTTCGTCAGGCCTGCGGTATACCACAATTCCTTTCCTGTCTCACCGTTTGCACAATCGTCGCTACGTTGCACACACACGGCTTGCAAGTGATAGAATCGCGGCAAGCCGCCAAGAATTGAACAGAATAATGCCCGGAACATTTGGCGAAAAGTGCGTTCGCGCTCATCTGACAGCATTGCTCGAATCCTTACACGTTGCGCCGCGCAGCGGAGTCAGGGAAAAAACCTATGGAGTCAAACCTATGAGAACACTCATCTGCGTTGTCGCAGCGACTTTTATCGCGTTTATGGGGGCCGAGAACGCTTTTGCGGATGCCGAGCCCGGTCAGGGCTACCTGTCGTTGATAGCCTCGTACATCGATGACGACAAGGGTCGCGACGTCGAAGACGGCATTCGTGGCGGGCAACTCGGCATGGGCTACGCCTTTGAAGAATGGAATGTCGAGGCCGTCATCTCCGCCGCCGCAATGAACGGTAACGACCAGGATCATCTTGGGCTGGGCGTGGATTTCCAGCGCGTATTCCTTCGCGCCGAGAAATTCAGCCCCTACCTGCTCGCCGGCGCAGGCTATTTCCAGATTGACCCGGCCGGGGCGTCCAAGGATGACGAGGGTGCGATGTACTCCCTCGGCGCAGGCTTCTTCTTCGACCTTTTCGATTCCAATGTCTCCTTGCGCGGCGAATGGCGCTATCGCCTCGAGACGGCCTCGCCGGGCGATAACGACACGGATAATCTCTGGAGCCTCGGTCTGCAGATTCCGTTTGGCGCGGGCACGCCCAAGTTCGTCGACTCCGATGGTGACGGCGTGGCCGACGGCATCGATCGCTGCCCGAATACGCCGCGAGGCGCAAGGGTCGACTCCTACGGCTGTGAACTCGATAGTGACGGCGACGGCGTGAAGGATTCGATGGACAAGTGCCCGAATACGCCCAGGGGCATGACAGTCAATACCGCTGGATGCCCGGTCGACAGTGACGGCGACGGCGTAACCGACGACAAGGACCAGTGCCCGGGTACGCCCGCCGGCGCCACGGTCGATGAGAACGGCTGCGAGCTCGACAGCGACAACGACGGCGTCGTTGACCGGCTCGACGAGTGCCCGGACAGCGCGCCTGGAGTGCAGGTCGATATCAAGGGTTGCGAGATCAAGGAAGAGATTAAGCTGCAAGGCGTCAACTTCGAGAGCAACTCCGACCGGCTGCTGCCCGGCGCCACGAGGGTTCTCGACGACGCGGTGGCAACCTTGAAGAAAAACCCGTCGATCGAATTCGAGGTCGCTGGCCATACGGACAGCGACGGCGCAGCCGACTACAACGAAGGCCTGTCCTCTCGTCGTGCAGTGACCGTTCGCGACTACCTCGCCGCCAATGGTATCGACGAGAATCGAATGAGCGCGCGCGGTTACGGTGAATCGCAGCCGATAGCCGACAACGGTACGTCGGCTGGCAAGGCCGAGAATCGCCGAGTCGTACTGCGTATCACCAAGCGCTAGGCACGAAGATTTCGCAGGCCTGCCTGCGAACGAGAGCGCGTGCAGCAAAGCTGCACGCGCTTTTTTTTCGTGAGTTTAGCGCCCCGGACAGCTAGTGACGCAGTTTGTCGATGTCGACCACGGTCGTGCCGTGCTTGATACTCTGCGTGTCGACATAGCCCCTGCTCCATTCGAGCAGTTGCAGAGCCGTCATCGGGCGCGCAATAAAATATCCCTGGACAAGGTCACAGCCGAGCCGGCGCACGATCGCGTACTGCTGGTCCGTCTCTACGCCTTCGGCCACTACGTCCAGTCCCATCGCCCTGCCGAGGGCGATGATCGCCTCGACGACTCGCGTCGTCGTCTTTGAATCGGACAATTTCGCAATAAAGCTCTGGTCGATCTTGAGCGTTTGCACCGGGAGCTGCGCCAGGTAGCTCAAGCTCGAGTAACCCGTACCGAAATCGTCAATGTGAATTCCGACGCCATACGCCGACAGGTCGTTCAGGACGGGCTGTGCGATCGTAAGGTCTTCCAGCAACACGGTCTCGGTCAGCTCGAGATTGATCAGTTCCTTGTTCACGCTTGCCTTGCCCAGGATCCCCTTTATCAGGCTGACGAGGTCGCGGTTGCGAAGCTGATGCGCGGACAGGTTGACGCTGACAGGGACCTCCCAGTCGCGCTGCTCGCGCCACATCACAACGTCCTGGCAAACGGTATTCATAATGGACTCGAAGAGCACGTCGGAAATACCCATTTCCTCGCTGAGCGGAATGAAGTCCGATGGCGGGACAAGTGACCCGTCCGGCCGAATCCAGCGCGCCAGCGCCTCGACGCCCGCCAGTTCGCCACTTTCGGTACTCTGTTGCGGCTGGTAGTGCGCCGTAATCTGCCCCGATTCGATGGCGCCGCGCAGCTCAGCTTCGAGATCGAACTTGTGGCGTGCGCGGAACCGCATCTCGCTGTGGTAGTAGGTGATGGAATTATCGAGACTGCGCATGGACCGGTGTAATGCAGCTTCCGCGCAGCGGAACACGCTCTTCGCGTCGCGCCCGTGTACAGGGTGCCACGAGACACCGATGCTCGCCTTGAGGAACAGGTCCCTGCCATTGATCAGGAACGGTTCTTCAACCAACTGCTTGACGCTCTCGGCCAGTTCGCGGATGCCGTTGTCGGAATCGACGCCCGGCATCAGTATGGCGAATTCGTCGGATCCGAAGCGCCCGACCAGGGCATTGTCGCCGTCCGGTTCTTCGCAAAAAGTCCGGCCCAGTCGATTGCCGATGGAACGCAATAACTCGGTGCCCGAGTCGTAACCCATGGTCTCGTTGATGAAACTGAAGCGATCGATGTCGAGCAGCACAACCACCGTATCGCCCTCTTCCTTCTCGGCCATCTGGATCATTCGCTGCAGTTCTTCGAGCAGCAATAGCTGATTCGGCAGGCGTGTTACGGGATCGTAGTAAGCGAGCTTGTGCAAGGCCGCGGTGCGCGCCTCGACACGCCGTTCCAGGTCTTCATTGGCCCGGCGCAGCGCAGCGTCGGCGTGCCACTTGCCGCACAAGGCGGCCGCGAGCTGGCGGCATTCGACAGCATGGAAGGGTTTCTTGAAGAAGAAGACCTTGTCGGCCGGCGGAATCTGCTGTGCGAGGTTGTCGGGATCCGCGCTCAGCGAACCGGTGACGAGCACGATGTTGACGTTCTCGTCGATGGCCCGAATCTGTTTCGCTGCCTCGATCCCGTCGATCCCGGGCGGCATGCGTATATCCAGGAACACGATCGCAAACGGCTCACCCTTGAGCGTCGCGAGCTTTACGGCCTCGACGGCGGCTTCGCCCTGTTTTCTGGAATGGACCTCGAACGAGGCAGCTCCACGCTCGTCAGTTTCCTCACCGAACAGGACCTTTTCGAGATCGCCCAACGTCGTCGTCGCGCTATCCGGTTCGAAATCCTCGCCGAGGCAACGCAGGTATTCGTTGATCAGCATGGCGTCGTCATCGACGACGAGCACGCGATTCGTAAGCTTGGGTTCCAGATCGATCATTCGTATTCCTGTTAGTGCGAGCGGACTATCGTCGCGACTTCCTGAGCGAGCCGGCTGAACGAGAGTGGCTTGTTGAAGTAGTGCAGCCGCATGGGCGGCGGCACGCGCCGCTGCAATTCTGCGAGCGGAATATCGGAGAAACCCGTTACGAAAACGATTTCGACGTCGGGATCCATTGCTCGAATCCTGCTGCCGGCTTCCACACCGTCGATCCCGGGCGGCATGCGTACGTCGAGTATCACGACGTCGAACGGATTGCCTTTCTCTGCGGCAGCCCTGGCTTTCCTGATCGCATCATCGCCCTGGCTGCAGGCGACGATATCGAACCTGGGCTCCTCCACGATATCTTCATCAGGGTTGAACAATTCCGCTGCGAGTTCGTCGAGCGCCCGCATGCGGTGGGTCGGCTCGTCGTCGTTACAAAATGCCTCGCGGTAGCAGTCGAGCACGTGTTCGTCGTCGTCCGCCACGAGCACCCTGATAAATTCCTGGCCTTTTACCGTGTACACGATCAGCCGCCTTGTGCAGCCGGAAGCAGCACGTGGAATTCGGCCCCCTGGCCAAGCCCGCGGCTTTCTGCCCGGATACGGCCGCCCATCCCGGCGACCGCGTTTGCACACCAGTGCAGCCCGAGCCCGGTCGTGCTGCCTTCTTCCTTCGAGGTGTAGCCGCGCTGGAATATCTTCTCACCGGTATCCTTGTTGAATCCGCTGCCGTTGTCGCGGATGGTTACGCGCACCATCGGCGCATCGTCGACGAACTCGGGCACCGCATCGACGTAGATGCGCCCGTCCATCTTCCTGCAACGCTGGATAGACTCGTAGGCGTTCAGGATGAGGTTGCCCATGACCTGCAGCAGGCCGATACGATGTGCGCAGACCCGAACTTCGGACAGCTGCCGGGAAAGCTCGACCTCGATATCTCGCTTGGCCCGCTTCGGAATAATGTGAGCCGCCTCGTCGAGCACGTCGTCCACACCAATGTTCTCGGTGATCGGGGCGATGTTTGCAAAGCGTTCCTGGTCCGCAAGGATGCCCTCGATTTGCCGGGCCTGCTTCGTAACGATCGTTAGATCCTCCGCCGCCTCTGCGCCGACCTCACTGATGTGATCGAACGATGCATTCACGTACTGCACGAACTTCTCACGACGCCCGGGTGCGCAGTCAGGGTCCGCCAGCTGCTCCGTGGCGTCCCGCACACGCAACCTGTCGCTGACGCTGAACGATTTCCTGAGGCGTTCCAGCCCATTGATCATCGGCGTCATGGCATTGCGAATGTTGTGCAGAACCTCGGCCGCCGTGTCGGCCTTGCCGGCCTTGAAGGACTGGTCCAACAGCGCCTGGCGCGCCTCGTGCACTTCGTCGGTGAGGTCGTCGAACTGTTGCGCCAGCGCGCCGATCTCATCACCGCGCTGCACGTCGAGCCGCTGCGACAGATCGCCGCTCTTGCGGATACTCTCAATGTGCGTTGCCAACCGCTCGATCGGCCGGAGGATCGCGCCGTGGAGCATGAACCAAACGAATCCCGTCGCGAGTACGCCGGCGATGGCGAGAAACAAGAGCGCGACGTTTATCGTATGCGCGCCCAGGCTCGATATGCTGCGCGGCGTATCCGCGTGCAGTGTCAGGAGCGGAGAGCCATGGATGTCCGCGAGCACCATGCTGCTCGATACGACATCCTGGCTGACAACCTGGCTGGCCTTTCCGATAGCGCCGCTCGCAACTTCCGGCTCCTCCCCGAAAGCCGTGAACTCCCAGTGCATGTCGACCTCGGTACGATCCCGCAGGCGCTGGAGGCGCGCGTCGTCGAGGAACTGGCCCATGATCAATGCGCCGGCGACGGGACCCGAATCGTCGGAGCGCAGGATCGGCCGCGAACTGATGATCATGGGTCCAAGGCCTGTGTTGACAAAGCCGACCGTGCGATTGGCGGCAGACGAATGCTTCGTGAGGGAACCGTGCGAGCGGTGCTCGGGGTTCAGGACGCCAAGACGCCTCATGTCACCGTCCTTGCCGTCGACGAGGACCTGGCCCCAGAGGTATTCCCCGTTGGCCGGGTAGACGACCATGAGGTCGAGGCCCAGGTTTGTCAGTGTCGGTCGATCGAGATTGGACTTCTTGAAGCCCGGGTATTCACCCAGGACATAGAAATAGATGTCGTCCCAGGGCGCCCAGTCCGCGGTGATCGCTTCCAGGTTCTCGATATCCGCCCTGATGGCCATGCGAGCTCTCGTAAGGTCTACCTCGGCGGCCGATTGCTCGAGGTCATCGAATGCAGGAGCGATGACTGAACCGAGGATCCCGTAGCTGATCGCGATGAACGCCGCGATAAGAACGGCGAGCGCCAACGAGACCTTGGTCTGCAACGGCAATGAAGTCGGGCGTTTTGACATAAGCTGGCGAACCATCCGGCTTAGTTCGATGGTCAGGCGTCCGAGTGTACGAGTCGCGGCCTGATGGGAGCGTGACGCAGTGCACCTTACGGCTAAGTGCTTGTTAAGCCTCGAAAAGCGGTATCGCCGCCGGGAAGTTTGCGAGGGCTCGGAAAATACCCGATCATGAGGGGGCGTTATGCATCACTGGGGGGAACAACGATGACGAACGTCGACCGGCTGGAAATCAATCGCGACGAACTGCCTTTTGTCGCTCCGTGCAGGACGCTGTCGCCCTGGGCGCCGTTCCGCTGGCTCAGGCTCGGCCTGTCCGACCTGATGCACGCACCGCGGCAGAGCCTTGCGTACGGTCTCGTGGTCGCGTTATTGATCGGCATCGTCTGCCTCCTGGCCTGGTTCCGTGGCAGCCAGTGGTTCATGTTCGCGATGCTCGGCGGATTCGTGTTCCTGGCGCCATTGACCTGTATCGGTCTGTACGCCATTAGCGCCCAGCTCGAGCGCGGCCAGGAGCCGGAGATGGCGCGCAGCATTCGGGCGGCGTTCAAGCGCCATTTCGGCAACGAGATGATTTTTGCCCTGGCCTTGCTCGTGATCTTCCTGGTGTGGGCGCGAGCCGCGGTCATGGTCAGCGTCTTCTTCCCTACCGAAGGGGACATCACGGTACGGCAATGGATCAACTACCTGGGATTCGGCTCCATGATCGGTGCGATATTCGCGGCCGTCACGTTCTCGGCCAGCGCATTTTCATTGCCGATGATCATGCACCGGGACGTGGACAGCATCACGGCGATCGTCACGTCGATCAATGCGGTATTGCGTAACAAGTTCGCGATGATGATCTGGCTCGCGCTCGTCGTCTTGCTGCTGCTGATCGGCGTCGTGACGGCTTTCGTCGGGCTCGTCGCGATCGTTCCGATCATCGGCTACGCCGCCTGGCACGGCTATCTCGAGACGATCGATGCGGAGCAGTTTCCGCGGCACGCGGTCGGGATAACGTCCGTTCCACGGCCTGACGCGGACGATCAGGAAGCGAGTTCCCGCGCGACGTAGGCCGCGCCGAGCAGGCCGGGCTGATCATGGAGGATCAGCCGTGTCGCGATGCGCTCCATCATGGGGCGATACCGTCCCTTGTTCTCGAACGCGGCGCGAAACCGGCTGCTCTCGAGGATTTCCGGGTAGCGTTTGGCGATGCCGCCTGCAACGAATACGCCGTCCAATGCCCCGAGCGTCAGCGCCAGGTCGCCAGCAACCTGGCCGAGCATCTCGAAGAACAGATCGACTGTTTCCGCGGCGACGCTGTTGCTCGCTGTCTCGGCGAAGATTTCGGCAGCGCTGAGCGGCGTAACCGACTTGCCACGAACGACGGCGAGCGCCTCGTAGACGTCGGGCAAGCCGGAGCCAGCGACAAACCGCTCCCTGGAAACCCTGTCGAATTTTCCGCGCAGGACCTTGAGGAGCTCAATCTGCAGCCCGGTCTCGGGAGCAAATCCGACGTGCCCGCCTTCACCGGTAACCGGGACCAGCAGGCGGCCGCGACGACGCAGGCCGGCTATCCCGAGCCCGGTGCCAGGGCCGAGAATGGCGACGTTGCAGTCGCCTTCGTTCAGGCGGAAGTCTTCAAAGGGCCCGATCGCCGCGCTGTCGCTGTCGGCGAGAAAAGGAATCGAATAGGCGATGGCCTCGAAGTCGTTAAGCAGGCGAACGGCGTCCGCTCCGAGACCTTCCGTGAGCGCCGCAACCGAAATATCCCAGTGATTGTTGGTCATGTTGACGGCATCGTCGATCACCGGCCCTGCCGCCGCCAGGCAAATCGCGCCGGGCGGAGGCGCGCCTGTCTCGTCGAGATAGTGCCTTATCGCGTCATACGCAGTCGGGAATTGATCGACCTGCAGTTCGAGCGGGCTATGGAAGCCCGGCGCGTCAATGCTGGCCTGCGCGAAGCGCGCGTTCGTGCCGCCTATATCGCCGATCAGCAAACATTGTCCTTTCATTACCGGCCGTGCCTCTTCCCCCGGGCGATGCCGTTATGCTCTCACAGGCCGGGCCGGGCCGCATCCATCATTCTGGCGCATCGAAAAGGCATGCACCCTGCTCCGCGCTGCTCGCACGGTCGCGGAACGCCGAGAACAGTTCGCGACCCATGCCGGTCGCTGCGCCCAGTTCGATCGACGGGGACTCGCGCGTCTCGAACTCGCTCGTCCCCTGAACCTGCAGAACGCCGGCCGCGGCATCGATCTGGATCATGTCGCCATCGCGAACGCGAGCAATGGGGCCGTCGGCACTCGCCTCGGGCGTTATGTGGATTGCCGCGAGCACCTTGCCGGACGCACCTGACATTCGCCCGTCGGTCACAAGCGCAACCTGGAAGCCGCGATTCTGCAACAGGCCAAGATAGGGCGTGAGTTTGTGCAGCTCGGGCATACCGTTAGCGCGGGGGCCCTGGTTCAATACGACGGCAACGAGATCCCGCTCGAGTTCGCCGGCGTTGAACGCGTCAACGAAGGCCTGCTGCGAATCGAATACGCGTGCCGGAGCCGTGATCGCCTGGTGCTCTTTCGAGACGGCGGACACCTTGACGACGGCACGTCCGAGATTGCCCGTGACGAGACGCATCCCCCCTTCGTCGCCGAACGGGTTCGCACAAGGGCGAAGGATCTCCTCATCGAGCGATTGTGATGGCACGTCGGACCAGTCGAGTTTCCCGTCAGCATCGCCCGGCTCACGGCAGAAGTTTTTCAGACCGGCGCCGAGGATCGTGTTGACGTCGTTGTGCAGCAAGCCATTATCGAGCATGTCATTCATCATGAAGCCCAGGCCGCCGGCGGCGTGAAAATGATTCACGTCGGCCGTGCCATTGGGGTACACGCGTGACAGCTGCGGAATGACGGTCGACAGCTCCGAGAAGTCCTGCCAGTCGATCGTGATACCGGCCGCCCTGGCGATCGCGACGAGGTGAATGGTGTGGTTCGTCGAGCCGCCGGTCGCCAGCAGGCCGATGATGCCGTTCACGATCGACTTTTCCGTGATGACGTTCGCGAGCGGCAAGTAGTTATCGCCGAGGTTCGTCGACCTGAGCACGCTTGCTACCGCCTCACGCGTCAGCAGATCGCGCAAGGGCGTTCCCGGATTTACGAACGATCCGCCAGGCAACTGCAGGCCCATGAACTCCATGAGCATCTGGTTGCTGTTGGCAGTGCCGTAGAAGGTGCATGTGCCCGGCGCGTGATAAGCCGCAGACTCCGCGGCAAGCAGTTCGTCACGGCCGATGCGGCCGGCAGCATACTCTTCGCGTATCCGGGCTTTCTCCTTGTTTCCCAAGCCTGAAACCATGGGCCCGGCCGGCACGAAAACGACGGGCAGATGGCCGAAAGACAGCGCACCGATCAGGAGACCGGGCACGATCTTGTCGCAAATCCCCAGGCAGAGCGCCGCATCGAACATGTTGTGCGACAACGCAACGGCCGTCGACAGGGCAATCACGTCGCGACTGAAAAGCGACAGGTCCATGCTGTCGGTGCCCTGCGTGACGCCGTCGCACATCGCCGGCACGCCGCCGGCGACCTGCGCCACCGCGCCATGCTCACGTGCGGCCTCCTTGATCAGGTCCGGGTACGTAGCGAACGGCTGATGCGCGCTCAACATGTCGTTGTAGGCGGTCACAATACCGATGTTGGGTACGACGTTGCCCGACAAGGCCTCTTTCTCTGCGGCGCCCGAAGCCGCGAATCCATGGGCCAGGTTACTGCACGCAAGCGAACCGCGTGACGGTCCGTTGCTCGCGGCGGCGTCGATGCGGGCCAGGTAGGCAGCGCGGCCGGCCGCGCTGCGTTGTGTAATGCGGGTACTTACGCTTTCGATGAGCGGGTTCATTGTGCGCTTGCCTGTCTCAGGGCGCCCAGAATAGTCTCACGGGCGCACGTTTCTGTCGGAGTAACCGGGACACGGGAAGCCCATTGGCTTCCGCCCGGGCCTTTTCATAGACCGCGAGTTTGTCTTCGCCAAAGAATAGCAACACGACCTCGTCACTGCGCGATATGCCTGCCAGCGTCATACTGACTCGCGTATGGGGGCTCGCCGCCGTGGTCACGGGAACATAAAGTCGCCCGCTATCGACGTCGAGACCGTCGTCCAGAGTGTCGGCGTCGGGGAACAGGGACGCGAAATGGCCGTCCGCACCCATCCCGATCAACGAGCTCGCGAACGGCAGCACGGGCAGCGGGTCCTGCAGCTTGTCGCAGCGAGCCTCGGGCGATACCTCCTCGCTGTAAACCGGCAGCAACGTCGCGGCGGCGGCCTTGTTGACAAGCAGAGACTCGCGCGCGAGCCTCTCGTTGCTGGCCTCATGATCGGCGGGTACCCAGCGCTCGTCGCTCAGCAGTACCTCAACCCGCTCCCAGTCGAGCGGGCTGTCCGCCAGCTTGCCGAAACATTCGAGCGGCGATGTGCCTCCGCTGATGACCAGGGACGCGCGCGGCTGGTGCTCCAGTCGTTTCGCGAGTAACTCGATGATACGCATCGCTGCGGCTGTCGATGCTTCGCTTCGTGTTTCAAATCGGTGCTCTGTCATGAACCTTCATCCGTATGCCAGGCCCGACCGTCACGGTCGAGCAATAGCGAAGACGCCGTCGGTCCCCAGGAACCCGAGACATAAGTCTCGACCTTCTGTTTCGAGGCCTCCCAGCCATCGATAATGCCGTCGATCCAGTGCCACGCAGCCTCGACTTCGTCGCGGCGCATGAAGAGTGCGGGATTGCCGCGCAGCACCTCCATCAACAGGCGTTCGTAGGCGTCGGGGTAACGCACATCGAAGGTCTCCTCGAAGCTCAGATCGAGCGCAACCTGCTGCAGCTCGAAACCGCCGGGACCCGGCTGTTTCGCCATGACGGACAGCTTGACGCCCTCGTCCGGCTGCAGACGAATACGCAGCAGGTTCGGCGACACGTCGAATTTTTGCTGCGGAAAGATCGAGTGCGGCACATTCTGGAACTGCACGACGATCTCCGAATGCTTCTCCTCGAGTCGCTTGCCCGTGCGCAGGTAGAAAGGCACGTTCGACCACCGCCAGTTCTCGATCTCGAGTTTCAGGGCCACGAAGGTCTCGGTCGCACTCTTGTCGCCCTGCAACTCGTCGGTGTAGCCAGGCACAGTGCTCTTGTTGATGGCGCCCGCCGAGTACTGGCCACGAACGGTTTTTGCCTTCACGTCCTCTTCCCTGATCGGTCGCAGCGAGCGCAGGACCTTGATCTTTTCGTCGCGCACGGCATCGTGGTGCAGACTCGAAGGCGGCTCCATGGCGAACAGACATACGAGCTGCAGGATGTGGTTCTGCACCATGTCGCGGAGAGCGCCGACACGATCGTAGAACTCGACACGCCCGCCCACGCCAAGATCTTCGGCCACAGTGATTTGAACGTTGTCGATGGCATTGCGTCGCCACAAAGGTTCGAACAGCGAGTTGGCGAATCGCAGTGCGAGTAAATTCTGAACGGTTTCCTTGCCGAGGTAATGGTCGATTCGATAGATCTGGTTCTCGGCGTAGCACTCACCGACCTGGTTGTTGATCTTGCAGGCCGACCCGTAGTCATGGCCCAGGGGTTTTTCGAGCACGATCCGGCCGTTCCCGGTTACGAGTCCGTTCTTCTTCATACCCGTTGCGATCGCTCCGAACAGGCTCGGCGCCGTCGCCAGGTAGGCCACTCGCACGCGGTCATCGTGGCCCGCCAGCAATTCTGCCAGCGCGTGCCACTCATCGTGGGCGGACGCGTCAGCCTGTACGTAATAAATACGCTCGCTGAACGACCGCCAATGCGTTGCTTCGAACTCGCCGTCGCGCAGGTTGTCGCGCAGGCCCTGCTCGACATTCGCGAGATATTCATCGCGCGTAATCGCACCGCGGCTCGCCGCAATGATGCGACTGTCGGCGGTGACCTGGCCATCGAGGTCGCGGTGATAGAGAGCCGGCAACAGCTTGCGCATTGCGAGGTCCCCGGTACCACCGAAAATTATCAGGTCGAAAGTGTCGACCGGCACGAGCTGAGCCATCGGCTTCCCTCATACAAAGTGCTGTAATTTTACTACTATTTAGCCATTTTTTGCCACTAAACCGTGATTTTCGGCATAAATTATTGTAGTTTTACTACATGCTCGACACGATCAGTAATGCCCTGCCCGACCTGAGCCCGTCCGAACAGCGCGTGGCGCGGTGGATTCTCGAGCACCCGAAAGCAGCCGCCGGGGCGACGCTCGCGCGCCTCGCTCACGATTGCAAGACGAGCGAACCGACGGTCCTGCGCTTCTGCCGGCGGGTCGGCCTCCGCGGGTTCCGGGACCTGGCGATTCGCCTCACGGAAGCCCTGAGCAACCCGGTCAGTTACGTGCATCGCGACGTAAGCCCGGATGACTCGACCTCGGACGCGGTCCTCAAGGTCATGGACGCGTCGATCCAGTCGCTCATCGACATGCGATCGCAACTCTCCTCGATGCCGGTCGATGAGACCGTTGCCGCAATGCTGACGGCGCGGCAGATCGCCTTCGCAGGGCTGGGTGCATCGGGTCACGTCGCTACCGATGCCTGCCACAAGTTCTTCCGGCTGGGCGTTCCCTGTACTTCGCTTTGCGACACGCCGATGATCCTGCAGTTTGCGGCGATCGCCGAGCCCGATGACGTGCTCGTGCTGTTGTCGCATACGGGCCGCTGGCCCGACTTCGTGCGCGCCACGCGGCTCGCGCGCGACCGCGGCGCCACGGTCATAGCCCTGACCAACCCCGAGTCCGAGGTTGCCGGCGAAGTGGACCTGCTTTTTCCCTGCCAACTTATAGAGGACACGAGCGTTTACACGCCGATGAGTTCCCGACTGGCGCAGCTGGCGTTGCTCGACGCGGTTCACGTTGCGCTGGCGCTCGCCAAGGGTGAGCCCGCCACCGAAACCCTGCGCCGCAGCAAGGAGGCGCTGAGGAAGAATTTTTCCTGATTTATTAGGAGGTTAGTAGACCTCGGCGCGATAATTCCGGACCGCATACGTGGGCCGTAGCCCCCTTGCCATAATCTCCTTTGGCGGTAAGTGCTTATGGCGTAGCTCGCTGTTTGTGATACAAATGTAGCGTCCCGTATGCCGCAGTTCGAAGCAGCCGATTGAAAGTCTTGAATCCTACATCCCGAGACATAGCCGATCTGGCCGGTGTCTCGCAGGCGACAGTGTCGCGAGCGCTCAGAAACTCGCCGCTCGTTCGCGAGGAAACGCGTGCCAGAATTCAGCAGATCGCAGGAGAGTTGAATTATTTCGTCAACCGAAATGCCGCGGGGCTGCGCACCCACCAGAGCAATACGATCGCGCTGCTGCTGTTCGACGAGACCGGCGGGGAAGATGCCCAGATCAACCCGTTCTTCCTTTCCATGCTCGGCTACATCACGCGATCGGCTGCCGAACTCGGCTACGACGTCCTCATTTCGATGCAACAGCTGACCGACGACTGGCATATCGAATACCAGGCCAGCCATCGGGCGGATGGACTCATCCTGCTCGGCTACGGCGACTATATGACGTATCGCGAGAAGCTGCAGGCGCTGGCGCGGGCCAATACACGTTTCATCATCTGGGGACCAACGGTCAATGAGCAACCGGGGCACTCGATCGGCTGCGACAACGTGGCCGGTGGCTTGCAGGCTACGAGGCACCTGCTCGAAACCGGGCGGCGCAAAATTGCTTTCCTCGGTAATACGACACGGCGCTTTCCCGAATTGGCGGCCCGTTACGAAGGCTATCGGCTCGCCCTCGCCGAATTCGGGCTCGAGGCCAGGCCCGATCTCAGAGTCGACGAAAACAACCTGAGGGACCTGGGATATCGCGGCGTCGATAGACTACTCGAGCGCGGCCAGGAGTTCGATGCAGTCTTTGCCGTGACCGACGCAATTGCTATCGATGCCATTCATGCGCTCCAGGAGAATGGCT
>Ga0265306_10000120_pt1 | contig 31092 bp, 25 predicted proteins | sample Helome_3_FD_192493 | JGI IMG/M metagenome (GOLD analysis project Ga0265306, IMG submission 192493) | Marine sediment microbial communities from subtidal zone of North Sea - Hel_20160420 (Illumina Assembly) | ecosystem: Environmental > Aquatic > Marine > Subtidal zone > Sediment ... | reverse complement strand
ACTTAGCGTGCTGACGGTGCGGGTGCCATCGCTGCATGAACGCAATGAAGACAAGCATGAGTTACTGCTTTATTTCATGCAGCAGGTGGCCGCGGAAGTGGCTACTTTCCAGCTCGACGCAGAAGCGCTAAAGCTTTGGAATAATTACACTTTTCCGGGAAATGTGCGAGAATTACGTAATATAATAATCAGGCTTTCAGCGAAGTATCCGGGACAGACGATTAAAGCCGAGGTGCTGAAAAGGGAAATGTCAGGACTGCAACGACACAATGACACGTCGGCTAGCGAAGACTGGCTTAGCGAAGAATTGCATCAAGCTGACTTTCAGCTTGATCAACTGCTCAAGCTGGTCGAGAAAAAGGCCATCGATCTGGCGATGCGCGAGTACTCGGGCAATGTCAGTAAGGCGGCAGCAATGCTGGGTATTAACCGTACTACTTTGTACGGACGCATGGATCGGCTGGAAGACAGGGATTAAGTCATGTACGAAGATTATTTCGGCCTCGAGCGACCGCCATTCAAAATTACCCCCGACACCAGCCTGTTTTACGATGGCGGCAAGCGTGGCGATATCCTCGCTGCACTGGCCTATGCGATCCATCGCGGTGAAGGCATCATCAAGGTGGTTGGTGAAGTGGGTAGTGGCAAGACCATGTTATGTCGCATGCTGCAGCTCAAGCTGCCGGATACGGTAGAAATTGTCTATATCGCTAATCCGAGTGTGTCCGCAGAAGATATCCTGTTCGTGATCGCGCATGAGTTGTCGCTGCAGGTTGGCAAAGACGCCTCCAAGCATGAAGTCATGCATTTGCTGCAGGATTACCTGCTGCAACGACATATGGAAAACAAGCAGGTGGTGTTGTTCATCGAGGAAGCGCAGGGAATGCCACTGGATACGCTCGAGGAAATCCGCCTGTTATCGAATCTTGAAACCGATGAAAACAAACTGCTGCAGATTATTCTGTTTGGTCAGCCCGAACTCGACCAAAATTTGTCGCAACAGTCGATCCGTCAACTGCGCGAACGTATTACCCACAATTTTGAACTCGAGGCACTGACGCAGGATGAGATTCATAACTACCTGAACTTTCGTATGCGCGAAGTTGGTTATACCGGGCCGGAGTTGATCAATACCGCGGTTGCCAAAAAGGTTGAACAGCATTCCGAGGGTCTATTGCGTCGGATTAACATTATTGCCGACAAGATCCTGTTATCGGCGTTTGCCGAGGGCACCCACAATTTAACCTCGAAGCACGTTACCGCAGCCGTGAACGATAGCGCTTTTAATCAGGCGGCGCCGCGCAGCAAATCGCGTATTTTCTGGTGGCTCGGGCTGCTCGCCTTAATCGCTCTGCTATTTGCTTTGTACCAGTCCCGCGCGCACTGGATGGCAGCCCTGAGCGTGGGTTTGCAGCCAAAACAGGAAAATGCTGTAAAAAATGACAATCCGATCACAGATATTGCGCCTCAGGCGATAGAAACTTATCCAGATAAGACAGGGGTTGATACCACTGCGGAGTCAGACCTGGAGCCGAGTTTAGCGCAGTCAGTAGCCGCAGCCGAGGTGATTCAAACCGAGATTGTAGCGCCGCAGGAAAACGAAATCCTGGCACAGCAAGATGACGCGGTGCGGCAACCGGCCGGAGTAGCAGTAGAATCGGTCGAAATAGCAGCGCAGGCAGAAGTCGAAGCAGTAGCGCACGCAGAAGTCGAAGCAGTAGCGCAGGCAGAAGTCGAAGCAGTGGCGCAGGCAGAAGTCGAAGTAGTAGTGCAGGAAGCAGGTGATGTGGCGCAGATTGAAGCAATAAATGCGCCGGTGGACGAAGATCGCATCCTGCAAAATGCGCTCGACCAGGCCGCCTCGAGTGTGGCTCTGGCAACTGAAGCCGGCACCGCGCTTGACTTGACCGCTGATTACGATCGGTGGCTAAATGCAAAGCTGCAACAAAGTCGTGACTGGCTTAGCCAGGCAAACCGGAATAGTGTATCGATTCAGGTATTTGTGCGCAGCAAATCTGCGGTACGTGAGCTAGTCTATTACTTACGTAATGAATGGCCGCTGGATTTATCGGAAACATATTTATACGAAGTAAATACCGAAGATCGCAGTATTTACAGGGTTTTTTATAGCGAATTTGATTCATTGTCCCGCGGCAGGAACCAGCTTGAGCGGTTGCCCGAGTCGGTAAAGAGAAATTCGCCATACCTGCATTCGGTTTACCGCATGCAGCAAGCATTACTATAGCGGTCTGGATTTTAACTGGAATAACACAATGAAAAAAATTGCATTGTTACTCACTCTAATCAACCTGTCAGCCTGCGCCAGCCTGATGGAAATAGATGAACGCATGGCCGTTACGGATGGTAACCACCTTGATGGGAAACCTCCGGTGGTCGAACCGGCCGCAGCTGATATACCCCCGGTGGTCTTGCAGGTGCCGATCATCGCTGCCCCCGAGCCTGCGGAACCCCTGCAGACTTTCACCGTGGTCGCCACCGATTTACCAGCTAACGAGTTGCTCTTCGCGCTGGCCCGTGACGCCCGGTTGAACCTCGATATCGACCCGGCAATCGATGGTCGCGTCAGCATCAACGCGATCGACCAGACTTTGCCACAGATTCTAAAACGGGTTTCACGCCAGGTTACGTTGCGTTATTACCTCGATGGCCCCAACCTGGTCGTTGCCAAAGACAATCCCTTTATGCGTACCTATCGAGTCGATTATCTCAATATGGTAAGAGACACCGACTCCAGCGTGGGAATCGAGACAGCGCTGGGTGAAGCAGGAGATGAGGGGGGCGCCAGTGGTGGTTCATCGACCACTGTCACTAACACGTCAAGTAATGATTTCTGGAAGTCGCTGGAAACCAATATCGAGGCCTTATCCCAAATCAATGGGGTCGCCGGTCAGGTAATTTCCCATCGTGAATCGGGAACAATCTCGGTATTCACCAGCTCCATGGGGCACGAAAATGTTCAGCGATTTATCGATACGGTAGTCGGTAGCGCTCGCCGCCAGGTGTTGATCGAGGCCACCGTAGTCGAGGTTAAGCTGAATGATGAATTCCAGGCCGGGGTCGACTGGGCGCGAATTGCCGACGGTGACGGCTGGAGCATAGGGCAAAACCTGCTGGGTGCGACAACTACCCTGCCAGCGCTCGACGTAGGGCCGGTTACGGCACTATCCTATTTTGATTCAAACTCGGATCGAACCATTAGCGCCGCAGTCAGGGCGCTGGATACTTTCGGTGATGTCTCCGTCATGTCGAGCCCGAAAATCATGGCGCTGAACAACCAGACCTCGATTCTTAAGGTCGCCGATAACGTCGTATATTTTGAAATAGATGCAACCAGTAACGTTAGCGGGGACGCTGCCATAGTAACCAATACTTTCAATACTACTGCGCTAACGGTGCCGGTTGGATTTGTCATGAATGTGACCCCATTCATCACCAAGGATGGAGAGGTTCTGCTTAATATACGCCCTACCATTACCCGCATATTGCAGTTTGTGAATGATCCTAATCCTGCCCTGGCGGAAGCGGGTGTTGTCTCCCAGATACCGGAAATTCAGGTTCGCGAAATGGAGTCGGTGCTCAGGGTAACCAGCGGCAGTACAGCTGTTTTAGGCGGGTTGATGACGGATGCATCCAACAACTCTGATTCAGGATTGCCGGGACTGCACGACGTTGAAAATGTTGGCGTACTGTTTGGTACCAAGACCCGTGAATCCGTTAAAAGCGAGCTGGTTATTTTTCTGCGGCCGCGCATTATCGAAGATGCCAGCCTCGAAACCAGTTTGCAGGATTTCAAAAAATTCCTGAAACCCGAGATATTCTCAGAGTAATAGAGACGACGCATGAGTTTACTGCTAGACGCGCTCAAAAAAGCCGCTGAACAAAAGGCGGAAAAGAGCAGGCAAGAGGAGATTCCCGCAGCCAGCCCGTCGGACGAGACGGAGATCACTGCTGCAGCGGAAGATCTCTCCGAGCTTGAGCAAGGCGCTGGCCACGGTTTGGCAAAATCCGACCGCAACAGGGAGGATGAAACCGAACTCGATCCTTCCGAGATTCGTACCCGGCTCGAACGGACCCTGGTCAAGCGTGAGGGCTCTGATGACACCGAAATTAGGAATCACGATTCTCCCCAAACCAGGACGCCCTCTGCAAGTTCGCAGATACAAACCGGGGAAGATGAAACCATTGTCTTTGACGCGGAAGATGTTTCAGACTTTTTGGGCGAACCGGAGCTTGTCAACCGGGAGACGAGGAGTCATGGCGACGCCACGGATTTCGATCAAACCGAGCACCAGACTCAGCATGAAGCAATCGACGCGGGTCGTTCCGGCGATGATACCGAAGTCGATCAAACCGAGCACCAGACTCAGCATGAAGTAATCGACGCGGGTCGTTCCGGCGATGATACCGAAGTCGATCAAACCGAGCACCAGACTCAGCATGAGGCGATCGACGCGGGTCGTTCCGGCGATGATACCGAAGTCGATCAAACCGAGCTCCAGACTCAGCATGAGGCGATCGACGCGGGTCGTTCCGGCGATGATACCGAAGTCGAACAAACCGAGCACCAGACTCATCATGAGGCGATCGACGCGGGTCTTACTGGCGATGATACTCAACTGGAGCAAACCGAATACCAGAGCCAGGTTGAGACGCGCGATGTGGAGCCTTCTGGCGATAATACCGAAACACAGCCTGGCGCGATTCAGGATGAAGATATGTCGCTGCTGCTGGTGGAGCACGATGACACGAATTTGACCAGGCGAACTTCGGTGACCGATCCGCAGACAGCGAGTTATGCGCAGATAACAAGTTCTGATGATGCCGCCCCGGATGAGCTTGCGCTGGTCGGTAAAGAGGAACAGCAGATTCCCGCTGATGAAACCGAGACTGTGCCGGCAACGCAAACCAGTGCGACTACCGCGATTACGTCCCAGACGCAGGCTACTCAGGGCGCTGCCACTACGCGAACGGAAGCAACTTCGACCTATACCTATGCGCCGGACAACTACGATCGCACCTTGATGAAACTCCCCAGCGATGACGCGTCGAAAATATTTTCGGGGATGAAATCCGATAACGATGTCGTGATGACGCCTGATTACGCGAAGAAGGTATTTCGCAGCAAGTCGTCAGCCCATCGCATGCAGGGTTACAAGGTTTACACCGGAATTGCAGTTGTGATTATGCTGTCTGTCGGCATCTACGGCGCTTTCGAATTCCAGCATCAATCGAATAGTATCGATGCCAGTTTGGAGCCGCTCAAACGTGATCCGATGCCCGGTATTATCAAGCCGGAAGAATTCAAACAGGGGTCGGATTTATTTGCCGAATCCGGAACGAATGCACGGACTATCGAAATAATTGAAAACGCTGATAATGTCGATGAAATTGCGGCGGTTGATGAAAAGGCCATCGCCAATGAGGTTGAAATTACTGATCAAGCCATGGCGACTGAAGATGCTGTTATAGAGGCAACAACTGTCGAAGCAGATAATGCAGCCGTCATGTCCGCTTCCGCAGCAGCGGTACCAACGGAATCGGTCGAAATGACTCAGAATGTAAGCATCACCCGGACAGGGGCGGTCGCTACCCAACCTGAAAGCAGTTCTTCCACCCTGGAAATTTTATCGAGTAGCAAGATAGAGCAAAAAGACCTGTGGTTACGTGAAGCTTACGATGCCTATAAATCCGGTAACGATAGCCTGGCGATGACTCGCTATAACCAGGTACTCGAGATTGATCCGGGCAATCGTAATGCCTTGCTGGCGCGGGCTGCGATCAATGTACAGAATAATAATGGCAACGCCGCGATCAAAGATTACCAGACTCTGTTATTGCACAACCCCAAGGATTCGTTGGCGATGACCTCATTGATAACAGTGGCCAACTATTCACCGCTGGAAACCGAATCACAGCTGAAATTGATGATTCGCGACGAGCCCAACTCCCCCTATTTGAATTTCGCGTTGGCTAACGCCTACGGCGCGCAAAATCGTTGGCAGGAAGCACAGGGATACTACTTCAAAGCGTTGGAAAATAATCCTGGAGATCCCAATTACGCCTACAATCTGGCGGTCAGCCTGGAGCATATTGCACAACCCGTAGCGGCCGTCGCTTACTACCGGCGAGCCCTGGATAACATCGACAACGGTCTTGCGACTTTCAACAGGGAAGTAGTCAGTCAACGGATGGAGACCCTGGCAAAACAATGAACGCGGAGAATAAACCCAAGCGCCTGGGCGAGATTCTGATCGATGAAGGTGTCATCACGGAAGATCAGCTGAACATCGCCCTGACCGAGCAAAAAAAGGTACATGAACCGCTGGGTAAGTTGTTAGTTAACCTTGGTTTTGCAACTGAATCCATCATGCGGTCTGCGCTTGGCGAGGCCCTGGAACAGGCTAGCGTCGACCTGTCGCGTGTGGTACCCGACCCCGATGCGATAAAAATGATCAATTCGGACACTGCGCGCAAACATAAGATCATCCCGCTGAATTATGACCCGGTGCGCAGTACGCTGACGATTGCAATGTCAGATACCTTTAACCTGTTTACGCTGGATCGGATCCGCATCCAGATTGGTCAGCATATAGAATTGATTCCGATACTCTCCGGTGAAACCGAAATCTCCAATGCGATCGACCAGTTCTACGGCTACGAGTTATCGATCGACGGGATTCTGCGTGAAATAGAAACCGGTGAAGCCGACTATACCAATTACCAGGGTGACATCGAGGAATATAGCCAGCCGCTGGTGCGCCTGGTAGATGTAATGCTTTCCGATGCGGTCAAGCGGGGCGCTTCAGACCTGCATTTCGAACCCGAGGAAAGCTTCCTGCGCATCCGCTATCGTATCGATGGTGTGTTACGCCAGATCCGTAGCCTGCATAAGACCTACTGGCCGGCGATCGCGGTCCGACTCAAAGTTATGGCTGACATGAACATCGCCGAAACCCGTTCGCCTCAGGATGGCCGTATATCGCGCACCATAATCGGTCGGCAGATCGATTTTCGTGTCGCCTCGCAGCCTACCATTCATGGTGAGAATATCGTGCTCAGGGTGCTCGACCGCGAGAAGGGTGTTATTCCGCTGGAAAAACTCGAGCTGCCCAAGGAATCATTGCGCACCCTGAAGATCATGATGTCGCGCCCCGAAGGTATTATCCTGGTTACTGGCCCCACCGGCAGCGGTAAGACCACCACGCTCTACTCGATGCTGAACTACATTAGTAGCGAGCAGATCAATATAATGACACTGGAAGACCCGGTAGAATACCCGTTCCCGTTGATCCGCCAGACTTCAGTCAATGAGGCCGCGGGAATGGATTTCTCCAACGGTATCAAGTCGTTGATGCGCCAGGACCCGGATGTCATCCTGGTCGGTGAGGTTCGTGACGAAGAAACGGCCGAAATGGCCTTTCGTGCGGCCATGACAGGTCACCAGGTTTATTCGACGCTGCATACCAACTCTGCCATCGGCGCGCTGCCGCGTCTGCGTGATATCGGCATTATCCCGGAAATCATGGCCGGAAATATCATCGGCGTTGTCGCCCAGCGTCTGATTCGCAAGCTCTGCAAGTTCTGTAAAACAGCCTATGCCCCCAGCGAAGATGACTTGCACATGCTCAAAAATGACCGGGGAATCGTGCCGCAAAAGATTTACAAGGCGAAAGGATGTACCAGTTGCGACAATTCTGGTTACAAAGGGCGCATGGCCCTGCTCGAGATTCTTAAAATGAATTCGGATCTCGATGATTTACTGGCGCATGGCGCGACTACCAAGGAAATCAAGGAGGCTGCCTACAAGCAGGGATTTTTCACGCTCGCCGATGACGGTATACGTCACATCATCGAGGGTATTACGTCGCTTAAAGAGGTCGCGCGTGTCGCCGACCTTACCGAGCGGATGGAGTAACCATGCCGCTTTATCAGTACAAGGCAATCGATCCCAGTGGCAAATTTGTTACGGGAAGCCTGGATGCCGGTAACGGCAATGACCTCGAGCTGCGCCTCGAAAAGATGGAAATGGACCTGGTCACCTTTAAGCAAAAGGACCCCGGTGCGGACCTGTTTGGACGCAACAAGATCGGGCGCAGGGACTTGATCAATTTTTCATTTTACCTGGAGCAGTTAACCCGTGCCGGCGTACCGATTCTGGAAGGTCTGGCCGACTTGCGTGACGGTGAAGATAATCCGACCTTTCGCGATATCGTCACCGGCCTGATCGAAGCGATCGAAGGAGGTAATTCTTTTTCCCAGGCGCTTGGACTCTACCCGAAAATATTCGATGAAGTATTCGTCAGCCTGGTCCGTGTCGGTGAGCGTACCGGCAAGATGAGTGAGGTTCTGATCGATATTACCGAAACGCTGAAATGGCAGGACGAACTGCTCGCCAAGGCCAGAAAGATCATGACCTACCCGGCAGTTATCGGCACTCTCGTGATGACGGTAATTATGTTCATGATGATTTTTATAGTGCCCGATATCATGGATGCTATTGTTGGGCTGGGGGGCAAGATTCCATTCGAGACAAGAATGCTAATGGCCACATCGAATTTTCTGGTCGATTACTGGTACCTCGTCATCAGCGCGCCGTTCGCCATTTACTTTGGCCTCAGCTATTTTTACAAAACGAGTAACGCGGCGCGTTTCAAACTGGACGGCTTGTTGTTGAAGATATGGGTGCTCGGCCCGGTCAATGAAAAGATCAAGGTTTCACGCTTTACCCGTTATTTTGCACTGATGTTCGCCTCCGGTATAACGGTCCTCGATGCGATCAACCTGAGCAAGCCCGTGGTTAGCAACTCCGTGCTCGAGGATGGCATCGATCGCGCCTGGCAACAGATTTCGGAAGGCAGTAGTATCAGCGAGGCATTCAAGAATATCGGAATTTTCCCGCCATTGGTCGTGCGCATGCTGCGCGTCGGTGAATCCAGTGGTCAAATGGATAAATCGCTGAATAATGTAAGTTATTTTTTCGATCGCGATATCAACGACAGCATCGACAAACTGGAACCGGTTTTACAGACCGGGCTGATGGCATCAATCGGAATTGTCGTGATGTGGCTGGCGCTTTCGGTACTCGGCCCGATTTACGATACCATCTCCACGATCCAATTTTGACGGCATAGGCATGAAAAGAGTTCTATATTTTACCGGTTACAGAATGGTCGCGCAGGAATGGTCTGGTTATAAGCTCGCCAGTAGCGTCTACTTCGAGCCCGATGACCAGGGTCTTGATCTGTTCAGCGCCTACCTGCGTTCGTTTCGCGATGAACCGGTACGTATGTTAGTCGATTTGATCGAGGAAGAATTCCGCCAGATTAGAATTCCGTTATTGCGCGGTTCTGATCGTAGCGCAATCCTCAAGCGAAACTATGCCAAGTACTTCCGCACCTCTGAATACAAGTTCGCGATTTCACAATCGGTGGAGAAAAAGACCCGTAAGGAAGAGAAACTGTTACTCATTGGTCTCACCAACCAGTACCTGTTGGAACCCTGGCTGAAAATAATCGAAGAAACGCGCACACCGCTATCAGGCATCATCAGTTTGCCGTTGCTGTCGGAGAACTATGTAAAGGAACTGAAATCGGAGCATAAGACGTTAATTCTCGTCAGTCAGCAGGTACCGAGTAACCTGCGGCAATCGGTTTTTGTCGATGGCAAGCTGGTGCTGAGTCGGCTGGTCCCGATCGCGAGCTTTTACCAGGGTGATTACGCATCGGACGTGTTGCGAGATATTGAATCGACCCAGCGTTACCTGATCAGCCAGCGTATTGTCGAGCGTTCGGAAACCGTGTCGGTGCACATCCTGACCAATAAACGCCATTTCGATAAACTCCTGATGCGTTGTGAAAAAGAGAGTTACTTCGATTTTACAATTCATGAAATCAACGAGTTGCTGGCGCGTGAAAAGATCGATGTCGTCGATGAGCAGGATTTCAGCTCGGGACTTTACTGCTACCTGGCGACCAGAAAACTTTCCCTGAATCATTATGCGCAATCGAAAGAGCGGAAATATTTTCAGCATCACCGTGCCGGACTGGCACTAACCGCAGCGAGTATCGCACTCATTTCAATTGGTATAGGGATAGCCCTTACCAGCTCGGTTAAAGGGTGGCTCTATCACGATACTATCAATCAGACTACGCTGATCGAACAAAAATACAGGGCCAAGTTCAACCAGCTTAGCGAAACGCAAATCGACTCGACCACATCAACCGTGAGCATGCAGCATATTATGCAGACCGTCGAAAAAGTCGAGGAGCAGTATTTGCTCGATCCCGAAGAGTTCCTGGCTATGATCAGTAACGATATCAGTATTTTTTCTGATATTCGGGTTAAGCAAATGAACTGGTTTGTATCAAATATTTCAGATTCTAAAGAGGCCATTGACGTCAATTGGGGCAAGCCGAAGGTAAATCGTAAGCGCAAAACCAAGAATCAGGACCGGAATGCACCAAAGCCTAAAAAGGGCTACTTTGAAATTGTCAATCTGGAGGGTGAATTTCTGAACTTCGACGGTAATTTCCGTTACGCATTGAGCGCGGTCGACGATCTCGAAAAAACCATGTCCGAGTCAGGTAAATATTACTCGGTGGAAATCACCAAGCGGCCGCTGGATGTCGAACCGGAAAATCAACTCAGTGGTGACGCGGGGGCTAAACGTAACGAAAATCAGCTGCGTGCCGAAGTTGGTATCCGTGTCGTGAGGGAGGTGCTTTAAGATGAATAGGATTGACTGGTACTACCTGAAACGACCAATAATCCTGTTCTTTGTGTTGCTGGTTGTATCTCTGGTGTTTGTTTTCGTGGGCCATCAGTATGAGCAGGCGCAGAAAGAAGAGTACCAGCAAGCGGTGGCAAAGCTAGATTCAACTCACCGCCTATACCGTAATATAGTAAATGACATTGACTTGCTGGATCAGTATCGCAAGCTTTTTAACGACTACAAGTCCACTGGACTGGTCGGCAAGGAACGTCGCCTGAGCTGGATCGAAAGTCTGGAATCTACCAACGAGGTCCTGCGCCTGCCGACCCTGATCTACAACCTGCTGCCACAGGAAAAATTCGAACGGCCGGGGCTCAAGGTCCATCGCGATGTATCGGTACTGAGCTCACCGATGGAGCTGTCGATCGGGTTGCTGCACGAAGAAGATTTATTCGCATTACTGGAAGGTTTGCGCCTGTCGATCAGGAGTCTGTTTACGGTAGACAGTTGCAGTATGGCGCGGTCATCCGGGGTTGCGCAGCCGCTGGATACAAAGCGCGCTAACCTGACGGCAACATGTACGATTCGATGGGTGACAATCGATGCCAAGTAATCGCATAAGCCTGAATCTAATAATCCTCCTGTTGCCACTATGTGTGAGCCTGTTCCAGGCTGCTCAAGCTGTGGAGCTATCGACTTTGTTCACAACCCCGGCAGAAAGAAAGCTCATCAATTCAAATCGTTATAAAGGTGACGAAGTCAAGGCGCAACCGGTTGTGTTGGAAGAGGCTTCCGCAACACCGATACAGCAACTGTTTCGGGAAGAAGTTACGCGCGAATACACGGTTTCCGGGATCACGGTTTCCAGCGATGGTCCACATACCGTCTGGATCAATGCCGCCGCCTACGAGGATGGCGAGCAGCTCGAAGACAGGAGCAAGATCAAGGTCATGGTTGGCGATGAAATCAGGGTCAGAATCACCACACCGGATGGCAAGAACCATTTTGCCACCAGCGGCGAAACGGTGGAGGTAAAATACATGGCGACTGTCAGCAATTAGCCATGCAAATCCGGAGTATCAAGTTCCAGTCCGGCTATGCGCTGTTGCTATCGGTGCTGGCGTTTATGGGGATTAGCGGTGCCGTCGCTGTCGGATTTACCCAGCAAGCCAAGCAGGATATGGAGCAACAGCGATACCTGCACAACAAGCGTGTGCTCGAGGAAGCCAAGCGCGCCTTGCTGCAATATGCCTACAATTATCCGGGAATCAGTCTCGCTGCCGGGGGGACGGCCCGGGGGCCGGGCCGCCTGCCCTGCGCGGATACGGATAACAACGGCAGCTCAAATTCAATTTTTGGTAGTTGCGATGTGGTTGGCCGGTTTCCGTGGGCTGAACCGGCACTCGGCCTCAACGATCTTCGGGATGCCGATGGCCAGCGTCTCTGGTACACGGTATCGAGCAGCTTTGCCACCATCACCAGTACCATTGTCAACAGTAATACCTCGGGGACCCTGACGGTCAGAACCCCCGAGGGAAATGTGCTGTATGACGGTTCCAATCCCGATAGCCTGGTCAACTATGGTATTGCCGCGGTTATCATCGCCCCCGGTGCCGCCATCGATCGCAATGGGGTTGTGCAGGACCGCAGTGTCGGCGCCGAAGACCCGTTCGATACCACTGCGGATACCGAGCCGGGCATTATCAACCCGGTCAATTATCTCGACCTGGTTGCCGGCACGGAGGATAACGCGACGGTGACCCAGGGAGGCGCCGCCGATGGTTTTATACTGGGGGGTAAAGGCTACCAGGTTAATGATAATGTCAACGACCAGTTTATCCTGGTGACCGCCGAGGAAGTCAGTACGATAGCGCAAAGAGCCGTGTTGCCGGCTTACCGAGACGCGATCGATGATTACCAGCAAGCTATCTGGTTCGGCGTAGTCAATGATTATCGCTATCCATGGCTGAACGCCTATGCCGATATCACGGATCTGAACGTTTATGATGTATTGACCGGCAATACAGTGGGCCGGGTACCTTTTTTGAATCATTTTGAGGACCATGATTCGCATACGGTGATTACCGACCTCACGGTTGACTATGTGCTCGATTTCACCGGCCTGACTGACACCGCAGATCCTTTTGACCCGACTTACATTAGCGCTTTCGATGGATTATTTCTCGCCGCGCAAAGTCTGAATATTCCGCGCTCCAACCTGTCTTTCAAGAAAGAAACCTTCGATACCGCCTTCGATAATGCCACGGATGATCTTGGCACTTTAATCAGCGACAGCGACGTCATAGTTACCGATGGGGCGAACATTGGAGATATTGCCGATGGCACCAGCGGGCTCAGTCAAAAGGTATATTTATGGGACGGTTGTGATACCTGTCCTGAACCGGAAGATGGCTGGCAATTATGTGATCTGCCGGCGACGAATATTGCAGACTGTGCCAAAAACCCGGGTACTTTCGCTTTTGAACCCTTTACCAGCTGGGCCAATCATGAAGACATTAAAATCAGGATTGGTTACATTGAGTTTCGATATTTCTGGGATGAAACGGCAGGCAATGGCTGGCAATTGTGTGATCTGCCGGCGACAGCTGCAACCGATTGCGCCAGGGACCCGACCAACACTTCTTTTGAACCCTGGACCGACTGGAATGTGCATGCGGATATCCAGATAAGAATGGTTGCACTCGTGCATCATATGGATGCCCGCTTCCAGGTTGGCATGAACTATGCAGTCGCGCCGACGATCAATCCGCCTGTTGCCCCGACGGCTGCAACCAATGCGCGATTTCAGGCTGAGCTCAATCCGGCATCCCAGATTGATGCGCTAACCGGTAGTTTGGCGACGCCTGGATCGATTACCGATTTGGCGGTCGACGTAGATTCGAGTTTTGCCGATGCCATCAACTTTTTCAATATCACGGTATTTTGTGAGGAGGACAGGGATGTCGCAGGTGCATTTAATACTTTCTGGAATGGTAATTCTGATGGCGGCAGTTTTTACTGTACGCCAAATTTGAATTACACGGCTACCCTGAGTCAGCTGGATATCACGGCCGATTATTACCCCAAATTACCCTTGTGGGTAAAAGTGAACAACTGGAACGATTCCGTGCTGATGGCGTACGCGACCGATTACCAGCCTGGCTCGCCTTCTTTGCCACCGGATTGCGGCGTCACCCCGCCTTGCCTGACCGTGACCGACGACTATGCGGGGGAAACAGGCAATAATGCTTCGTTGCTGGTAAGCGCGGGCAGGATTCCAGCCGATATAGGCGATCTATTGACCATCTTTGAAGGCGAGAATTCTCCACCTTTTGATAATACCTTCGCCGCACATCCGAATGGTGGGGATGATGCCATGCTGATTCTGGAAGATATCTAGATTTATGAAAACTGCCCTCCAACACGGTTTTACCCTGATCGAAGTTGCGATCGTGCTGCTGATTGTAACGATACTGCTCGGCTACACGGTGGCTATGTACCCGGTGCAGCAGGAATTGAAACAATATCGCCAGCTGCGCAGCGACATGGATCAGATCATCGAGCACCTGATCGGTTATGCCCAGGTCAATGGCCGCCTGCCCTGCCCGGATACCACGGGTGATGTTAATGCCTCGGTCTCGGGTGCCGGCACCATCGATGGCCAGGAGGATTGGGATGACGAGATTATTAATGCAACCGGTGCCGCCGGGCAGGATAATCTGATTGATAATTGCAAGGGGTTTTTTGGGTTTTTGCCGGCGGGCACGCTCGGCATGAATGGGGATATCGATGCCCAGGGGCGCCTGCTCGACCCCTGGGGCCAACCCTACGGTTATCACGTCTCTGATTTCGATAGCAACAGTATCGGCGCTGGGGGCGGAGCCGATGGCGATTTGACTACCGGAGCGGCGATTGATCTGGTATCGCCAGATGGAATCGGCGAGGAAGGCTTGTCAAATGTAACCCCCGATCTGATTGTATGTGACGACAGTGATAATGCGTCGGCGGCCGATACGACCTGCGCCGGTGTTGGCGCAAACGATATCATCACCAATGCCGCGGCAGTAGTGATATCTTCCGGCAAGGACCGTGGCCAGGTGGCTTCCAATATTCAGGATGAAAACCGGGATGATTTTAATGACGGCACCAACGACTTTGTCTATACTTTCTCGACTCGAAACGACGTGGCTGGTTCTGAATACGATGACCTGGTGCGCTGGGTCTCGCCTAACCTGCTCTACACGAAGATGATCGAAGCAGGTCAGCTACCTTAATAAATCGCCAGACCGGATACTTATTCTGCGCCCGAAATCGGAATAAGTGTTCCGTCCGCTTTTTTTGTTATACCATTTGTTGAAACAGGTTAAAGCAAACCCGTCCACGATCATTCTGACTGAGCTCGAGTTCATAGTTGAACGTGTGCGCCATGATCGCCGACTGGTAGAGCCCGATACCCATGCCACTGCCCGACGACACCGGCTGCGCAAACAGGCTGTTCTCGATTTCCGGCTCGATTTCAGCGCCGTTATCGCAAATCGACAAGACGACGATATCCTTACTCGACATCAGGCGCACATCGATTAGCGTTGCGTCTGGTTTCTTCAGCGCGTTATTGATTAAATTATCAGCCACGCTATCGAACAGATCCACCGGCAGCGTAATGTTGTTCTCGATGTCGCCGTGAAATTGCAGGCGCGGGTTCGCGTTGTGCAGTTTACCGATACGCTTAATCCACTTGTGGCAATCGACGAGGTTGACGCGGGTGTTCAGTTTCGGCGCCCTGAGCTTGTCGAGGGTGCTTTCAAGGCGTTGGCCGATCTGGGTTAAATTGGTTTGCAGCAATTTCTGCGATTGCGTGTTGTCCTCATCCATATCGAGAATATCGATCGACGTCTTGATCGACTGCAGAATATTCTTGATATCGTGGGTCAGGCGGGCGCCGGTGTGATGGATGGTCGCAAAATGCTCCTGCGCGCGCATTTTTTCCTGGTTAACCTTGGCCAGGTAAAACTGGTAGGCCATGCGAATCAGCAGAATGGTGTGCAGCTCAAGCGCCGCGCCCGGTTCCGCCCTGAAATACAGTACTACCGCTGTTTTCTCATCCAGCCGGTGATCGAGACGGGGGCCGGTCTTGTTGCCGGCCCTGATTTTGAAATTTTTGAAGTTCCACTGAATTGCATTCAGCCAGTCGTTTTCAACCAGTTGCTGACAGGCGGACTCGAGGAATTCGCTGGGGGTCAGGTAACGTTCCTCGATCAGGGTGGTTAAAGTATTGATCCAGGTTTCAAACGGCCCACCGATGGTCATCGCATAGCGATTCCATAACACGCCGATACCGGAATGCCCCACCCCCGGATTCCAGAACCAGCTGATGCCCATGGTCAGGGTTGCGACGATAAAAACAGTCAGCAATAAACCGTCGATGTAATCGACCCCGTAAAGCAGATTGATGACGATGCCGCCGAGTAAAACGACACCCAACAGCGTGGTGGCGAGCAATCCATGCATTAAATCGACCTGGCTGCGCCCCGCTTTCTGGTGACCGGGATTGGGCGCGAGGTAAAATAGCAGTACTGGCACCAGGATTACGGATTGCATGATTTTGGCAAACAGCGGCGGTAGTTCGATCTGCGCAAAGGTTGCCGGAATGAGCCCTACAGCCATCTCCAGCGTGAGGATCAGCAGCGCCAGCAGGTCGAAGGAGCGAAACGTGGTCTGACCGAGCAGGCGGCTACCGATCAGGCCGGATAGAATCAGGCCAAAGAAAACCAACGATTCATTGGGGAAGCGGTAAGCGAGCAACAAGAAAACCACCATGACCAGTCCGACCTGGATTTTGTTGATGCGCGCTTCCCTGCTCCATAGAGGTTGCCAGAGCAGGAATAGGCCATACAATACGAAAGTCAGCGCAAACTTTAACAGGGGGTCGTCGACCGCCCAGATCAACACATGGTAAAGCAGCAGGATAGAGGCCAGGATTTGCTGGCCAAATTGCAGTAACGAATTAACTCTAATCAAGGTGCCCTAAGCCCTAATGAACAGCCAGACTATATCACTGTTTCGCTTCCTCATGCTCGGAATTCTAAGCAAACGCCTGCTCGTTCTGGTAGCGGTTATGGTGCTTGGCGCCGCGCTCAGCGGAAGCTTCATCCACGAGCTCGCGATTATCGACGGCGCTGCTATCCAGTCTGCTTTCGTGGCCGATTTTTTGCGTTACGGCCTGGCGTTGCTGGCCTTGTTGATGATTGCCACCAGTGTTGCCGAGGACTACGAATCGCGTCAGTTTGAGCGTTTACTGACGATGCCACTGGCGCGCTGGCAGTATATAGCCGCGCAAAGCCTGGTGATTGCCTGCTTGTGCGTTTTTCTGGTTTTACCGGTGATGGTGCTGATTTCGATTTACAGCAACCCTGCCCTGGGCCTGTACTGGGCCGTGGCATTGTGGTTGGAGTTGTTCCTGCTCGGCTTACTCGGGATGCTTGCAATTTTGAGTCTTGAAAAAATCCCGCAGGCGGTTTTTTTTGCACTCGCGATTTATCTGCTGGCAAAGTTGTCGGGATTAATAACCTTGATGCTCGCGGAGTCGGTCAAGTTGTCCGAGGGCAGCGTCACCAGCCGCGTCATAGAATATATTTTCAGCGCTATCCTGTATGTCCTCCCCGGCACCAGAAGCTTTGCCGAAAACGATGTTTTCTTTAACAGTCTCGACCTGATGGCATTGCTGGGTGAGCAGCTGCTGGGGGTGGTTGTTTACGCTTTGTTCATCCTCGTGGTCTGCCTGGTCGATTTTTATCGCAAGGAGTTCAATCTCTAATGCGTCGTGGTGAACGCCCGATTCTGCAGTTGCCACGATTTTTAGTCTTTGCATTCATGCTTTTGCTGGCGGCGCAGGTTACCTGGCATCACTATAGTCAGCAACATTTGGAGAACCGATACGAGGCGCTGGGAACACCTTTTAGCGCCGCGATTTATGGGGCTATGGCCATGGGCTCGGAGCAGTTACTGGGCCACCTGCTGGCGCTCCGCCTGCAGCTGCACGATAGTCAGGCCGGGCAGCACTTCAACTACAATTTAATAGACTACGCGGTACTGCTCGACTGGCTCGATCGAATCACGGTGATTAGCCCCGGTACGGAGTATCCGATGCTATTGGCGTCCAGGGTATACACCACGACGCGTGACCAGCAGCGCCTGCGACTGATACTCGGATTTATTCAACGTCGCTTCGAGGATAACCCCCAGTTGCACTGGCGCCGCCTGGCCGAGGCCAGCCTGATTGCCAGGCACCGGCTCGGAGACCTTGGACTCGCGCTCGAAATGGCCGCTGCACTCGCTGATCAGCCAGCGAACGTGGAAATGCCGGTTTGGGCGCGTGACTTCAAGTTTCTATTGCTGGCCGACATGAATGAGCTGGAATCCGCCATTGCCATTATCCAGGCATTGCTGCAGTCGAACGCGGTGCACGATCCCGATGAAAAGCGTTTTCTCGAGCAAAAACTGTTGGAATTTCAACAAAAGCTGTTTGATTCCCAACAATCAGCTTATAACTGACATTAATATTTACCCTGTGTCTCAGAAATACAAGGTATTTTATTTATTGGCACACTAAATGCTTATATAACTCCAGTAACAATCAAAAACACAACTGGAGAATTCCATGCAGTTAACAAAACAGAAAGGTTTCACGTTAGTAGAAATCGCCATCGTACTGGTTATCGTGGGCCTGCTGATCGGCGGCGTGCTCAAGGGCCAGGAAATGATTACCAACGCCAAGCTCAAGCGCGTCGAGAGCGATAACGCCGGTATCGCCGCGGCAATGTTTTCCTACCAGGATCGTTACCTGCAGTTGCCCGGTGATGATAGCGCCGCAGTTACAAGGTTTAACGTTTACGCTGGCCTAGCTAATGTTAATGGCAATGGCGATGGACTCATCAGCGGCGCCTGGGATGCTGCCAATCTCGCCAATATCGATGATGCCGCCGCGGTTGAATCGGACAAGTTTTTTGGTCATCTTCGCGCTGCCGGCCTGATTACCGGTGATGGACTCAACGGCACCAAGCCGTCGAATGCCTACGGTGGCCAAATCGGTGTCCAGGATGGCGCTATAGGCATTGCAGGCCATGTCACTATCTTCGGTGAGATTGAAGGTCCGATTGCCCGGATTGTCGAAGCCAGGCTTGACGATGGTGATGCCGGTGCCGGAAGGGTTCAAGCCAATATAGCCGGCGGTGTTAACGGGATGGGTCCCGGTGCGCCTTCGGATGGAGCTGTATATGATGATACCCAGCGTTATAATGTGGCCTTCCGCCTGTAGCGCTTGAATCAAATCTGCGACTATGGCCTGCCCGTACGGCGGGCCATTTTCGTTTTATGAAGCAGCCACTTTTAGTATCCGGCATCAGCTACTCGGTTTCCGGGCTGGATATCCTCAAGACCCTGAATCTCGAAGTTGCCGAGCACCAGTATTACGCTATCGCCGGTGTCAACGGCGCGGGTAAATCGACCCTTATCAAGCTGATCCTGGATTTGATTCGGCCTCTGCCGGGCGGTTCGATAAGTATCTTTGGGTTGAATAACCAGCAACGCCACTGTCGCGACCAGCTAGCCTACCTGCCCGAGAAATTTGACATCAAGAAGAATATCACCGGGCGCCAGTACCTCGACTTCATCGCCGCGATTTATCATCAGAAACCGGGTCGAGCAAAATATATCGAACTCGCTGAACGCCTCGATTTCCCGCCCGATCGGCTCGACTCCCGCGTGGGTGGCTACTCCAAGGGCATGGTTCAGAAGCTGGGACTGGTGAGTTGCTTCATGCTGGAGCGGCGCTTGTTGATCCTGGACGAACCCTTGAGCGGGCTCGACCCCCGGGCGCGTTACCATTTCAAGGAATTGATGCGGGAAGAGAAATCCGCCGAACGCGCGGTGTTGTACAGCACCCACCTGCTCGCCGACGCCGAGGACCTTTGCGACCGGTTTGGCATCCTGCACGATGGTGAGATGAAGTACCAGGGTACCCCGGCGGACTGCATGCAGCGTTACCAGGTCACAACCCTGGAACAGGCCTACATGAAGTGCATCTCTGGCTGATCACCTGGCGATCATCTTATAACCCTGTCGCCATTCCTGTTGCTTCGAGTCATCCCGGCGCAAGCGGGGGGATGACTCGAACAAGGGGGCTGACTTCAGGGAAGTCGTGGTGCCTTAAAAACCGGGATGACCCGTCAGGCTTTAACCCAGCTCCTTGAGTTTGCGCGTCAGGGTATTCCTGCCCCAGCCAAGTAGCCGCGCGGCATCCTGTTTGCGGCCGCGAGTGGCCTCAAGCGCACAATCCAGCAGTGTTTTTTCAAAGGTTCGGGCGGCATTTTTAAGAATGTCAGTTTCTCCCTGCGCCAGCTGCTGCTTTGCCCACTGGCGCAGCGGCGTCTGCCAGTCGTCAGCTTCGGATGGTGGTTGCTGCCGCCCCGGGTTGACTTCGTCCACCGGTTCGCAGGCGCGCGCGACCAGTTCGAGCGCGTCATCGATATCGAACGGTTTGGGTAGATATTCAAAGGCACCTTCCTGGAAGGCCTGCACCGTGGTATCAAGGTCAGTGTAGGCCGTCATCACGATAATCGGTGTTTGTGGCGAAATATTTTTAACCTGTTTGAGCAATTCGAAACCGTTAATTCCCGGCATGCGCACGTCGGTTATGATCAGGTCTGGCCGCGCCTGCGGTAGCGTACGCTTGAAATTTGATAGTGCCTCCGAACCCGATTCGAAGGCCGTGACCCGGTAGCCATTGCTGGACAGGGTTTTTTCCAGCACCCAGCGCATCGACTGGTCATCGTCGATAATCCAGATCGCTGTTTGTGGTTCCTGAAGAGGTAGGTTCATAATTTCTCCATGGGCAAAATAGTGCTGAAAGTGGTTCCACAGTCAGAGCCTTGCAGATGAATGGTGCCACCGTGGCGAGAGATAATGTCCTGGGCGATGGGCAAACCGAGACCGCTGCCTTCAGCCTTGCTGGTAATCATCGGCAGGAAAATGGTTTCACCGAGGTCGCGCGGTATGCCTCGGCCGCTGTCGGTAATGTCGATCTGTACCACCAGCGGATGGGTGATCTGACCGATGGTGAACTGGCGACCCACACGGGTCCTGAAGATAATTTCACCCGCTCCATCGATTGCCTGCACCGCGTTACGAGCGATGTTCAAAAAGGCCTGGATCAACAAATCCCGATCGGCCATCAGCTCGGGAATGCTGGGGTCGTAATCGCGTTGAATCGTTATGCGATCGGGGTCTGCGGCTTGAACTATTTTACGGATATGTTCGAGCACCTCGAGAATATTGACCGGTTTGCGCTGTAGTTTGCTGGCGGGGCCGAGCATCTTGCTGGTCAGTAATTGCAGGCGGTCGACCTCGTTGATGATAACCTCGGTGTACTCGTTCCATTCCGGATGGTCGAACTCTCTCTGTAACAGTTGCGCGGCACCGCGGATACCTCCCAGCGGATTATTGATTTCATGGGCCAGGCCGCGGGCGAGTTGCTGGGTTGTCTGCTGCTGCAGTTGATTGAGTTCGTCCTGTGCAAACTGCGCCTGACGCTCCAGCTGGCGAATCTCGAGGACTATCTCGCCGTCCTGTGGTTGGTTGCCAAACGGGTAGATGCTGTAGTCGGCAATAATAGACTTACCGCTGGCAAGTGTTATCACCGCCTCGTGCTCGGTGAATGTGATCGAGTCCAGGGTCAGTTTGCCGAGTATGCTCGAAGGCTCCAGCTGGCTCAGTAAATCGTTGAAGCGACGACCGATAAGGCTGGCCGCACTGCTTTCGAACAAGGCTTCGCCGGCGGCGTTGACATAGCCGATACGACGCTTGCTGTCGAGACACAAAATCGCCGCATTGAGTGTATCGAGGATGCGATAGCCGGGGTCGTCTTTCAGGGGTACCGATTTTGTGTTTGCTTGCTGCATTTAAGCCGTCTGGATTCAAATAGTGCTTGCAGGGAAACAGACAAAAAAGGCCCCGTGAGGGGCCTTTTTGTCTAGCTCACCAGCACCAGCGTTTAGCAGCTGTAGTACAGATCGAATTCGATCGGATTTGTCGCCAGACGCAGTCGCTGAACTTCCTCGTTCTTGAGCTCGATATAACTGTCGATCACATCGTCGGTAAACACCCCACCGGCTTTAAGAAATTCACGATCCGCATCGAGTGCTTCGAGTGCCTGGTCGAGCGAAAATGTAACCTGCGGGATTTCGGCCTCTTCCTCGGGTGGTAAATCGTAGAGATCCTTGTCCATTGCTTCACCGGGATGCAGCTGGTTCTTGATGCCATCGAGACCCGCCATCATCAGCGCAGCGAAAGTGAGATAAGGATTGGCAGTTGAATCCGGGAAACGCACTTCGATACGCCGACCTTTCGGATTACTGATGTACGGAATACGGATCGAAGCGGAACGGTTGCGCGCCGAGTAGGCCAGCATGACCGGTGCCTCGAAACCCGGCACCAGGCGTTTGTAGCTGTTGGTAGCGGCGTTAGCAAAGGCATTGATTGCCTGGGCGTGTTTGATCACCCCGCCGATATAGAACAATGCTATATCGGACAGGCCGCCGTAACCTTCACCTGAAAACAGATTTACCCCGTCTTTCATCAGCGACATGTGAACGTGCATCCCGCTGCCGTTGTCACCTACCAGTGGCTTGGGCATGAAGGTCGCGGTCTTGCCGTAGCTGTGGGCAACGTTGTGCACGCAGTATTTGAGGATTTGTACCTCGTCGGCCTTGCGCACCAGGGTATTGAACGCAACCCCGATTTCGCACTGCCCCGCGGTGGCCACTTCGTGATGGTGAACCTCGACCTTGAGGCCCATTTCCTCCATCGCCAGGCACATCGCCGAACGAATGTCATGCAGTGAATCAACGGGTGGCACCGGGAAATAGCCGCCCTTGACGCCGGGACGGTGGCCGATGTTGCCATCTTCATACATCTTGATCGAGCTCCAGGCCGCTTCTTCAGAATCGATCTGGTACGAGCAATGTCCCATTTCGGTTGTCCACTTGACGTCGTCGAACACGAAAAACTCGTTTTCCGGTCCGAAGTAAGCGGCATCGGCAATCCCGGATGCTTTCAGGTAGGCTTCGGCGCGCTCGGCGATGGAACGCGGATCCCGCTCGTAACCTTCACCGGTGGCAGGCTCGACCACGTTACAGGTAATGTTTATCGTGGGTTCGTCGGTAAACGGATCGAGTACCGCGGTTGCCGCATCAGGCATCAGAATCATGTCGGATTCGTTAATACCTTTCCAGCCGGAGACCGATGAACCGTCGAACATTTTACCCTCGGTGAAAGTGTCTTCCTCGATGGTATTGGCCGGGACCGAAACATGCTGCTCCTTGCCCTTGGTATCGGTAAAGCGAAAATCGACGAATTTAACGCCGTACTCATTGATCTTACTCAGCACATCAGACGCAGACATGATTCAATCTCCAAAATCGGGGGGGTGTAAAAAACAGGAGAGAAGTGTACCCGATAAATACGTGATGCCAATTTATCGTGCAAAATTAGCAAATTTTAGGGCAAATGTGAAAATAATGCACCATTATAGTGCAAACTAGCCCAGGAAGTATATGTTTACCTTGCCGATGTAATCGAGGCCTGACGCCTTGTCCTGTAGTCTGCCGATGCCCGCCTCATGATTCGGCGTGCACATCGATGCCGGCAGCACCAGATCGATTTCGATAAGCCTGTCCAGGTAGTGCAATTTGGTCTGCACGATCTGTTCGCTTTCACTGACTCCCTCCCAGGCACGCTGCAGGTCCTGTTCAATGGCACTGCGTTGCGGTAATCCGGCCAGCACTGATTCCTTGATGGCGTCGTCCAGCGGGTCGATATGAATCTGCACGTCGATTATTTTCGGAAATTGCCGTTTTATCTGATACTCGATCCTGTGCGCTATGTAATGCGCTTCCGAAACCGTTAGATTGGGATCGACTTCGATGTGCGCATCGATGTAACCCAGTCCTCCCATCGAGCGCGTTCGCAGGTTGTGGATACCCACCACGCTCGTATCCGCCAGCATCGCCTGGCGCACTTCTGCCACCAGTTCCGCATCCAGACTGGTATCGATCAATTCGTGCAATGCCTTGCGCCCGAGGCGAAATCCCATCCATGAAATCATGCCGGCGACGACGATTGCGGCGACCGCGTCCATGTGCGCAACTCCGAGCAATTGCGCCGAGATACCGATGACCACCACGATCGAAGACAGCGCGTCCGAACGATGGTGCCAGGCGTTGGATTCGAGCAGGCTGGAATGGTTAGCGCGAGCGGCGCGCAGGGTGTAGTGGTATAAACTCTCCTTGGCGACGATGGCAAGCACCGCGAATACGATGGTGATTGCCTCGGGATTGGTTGACGTGGGGGTGTAAATGCTTTCCACGCCGCGTATGCCGATACTGATTCCGACCATCGCAAGGATAGCGCCCAGCAACATCGAGGCCAGGGTTTCGATACGGCCATGGCCATAGGGGTGCTCTTCATCCGCTGCCCGCGAGGCGCGTTTGGCCGCGTACAGAACGATAAAATCCGTGGTCAGATCGGAGAGTGTATGAAAACCATCGGCGAGTAAGGCCTGCGACTTGCCGAGCAGGCCAAAAGTAATCTGCAGGCATGCCAGCACGCAGTTTACCGCGGCCCCGGTCAGTGTTACACGCCGGGTGATTTTATGGCGCTGCTCAATTTCCATCGGCTGCCTTTTGCACCAGGAAAATGTACTCGTGTTGCGGCTGTTCATTATCCAGCACCTGATGACCGTTGATACGGCACCAGGTAGGGATATCGTTCATCGTGCCCGGGTCGGTACAGGTTATCCTGACCCTGGCGCCACCAGGCTGCTTCGCCAGGCAATCCTGCAGGCGGATAACCGGCATCGGGCATAGCAGGCGGCGGGCATCGAGCTCGATAATATCGTTCATACGATAACCCAGTCCGGCCTGATTTGATCGGCGGCAAGCGGTTTGACCTGGATCGTGTGCGTGTCCTGTTCACGGTTAGTGAAGAGCAATTCCACCGAGTCGGCGTCACGACCCTTGCTGTAGCGGGCGGTGATCGCGCAGGCGAGTTCGAGTTGCTGTGGATTGAGTGGCTCGCCTTCGACCAGCGCCACGGGGCCCGCATGGCTTACTGTTTTAATCATCTGGAACTGTCGCCTGTAGCCGCTGAGGAAGTTATTTTCACCTTCTTCGCGCGCAATAATCAATTTAAAATGGCTGCTAGGGCGGATGTGGCGTCCGACCTTGAGCAGCATGATATCGTCGAGCTCATATTCGCGCTGGCCACGATTGTCCCACAGGTCCTGCAGCTTGACCGAATAGCTCTTGTCGGTCAGAAAACAACAACCGCCAGCGGGCTGCGCATAGTCTTCGAATCCGAATTCTGCTGCCAGTGCGATCTGCGGTTTACGCGAACGCCCGCTAAAGTCTTTCAATTGTTCGCGTGCGACCCAGCCCTCGCGTTCAGGCCGGGTGGGGGGCAGGTTTGTGGCGCATAGCGGTCGTAGTAGCAGGTCATCGGCGCCGGACTCTGCGGCGACCACCGGCAGGTATCGTTTGCGCTGCGATTTCGGGCGTTGACCGATGACTTCCCCGGTAATGATGAAATCGAAGTCATGCTGCTTTATCCATTCGTGCGCCTTGCGCACCATGAAAATCTTGCAATCGAGGCAGGGGTTGAGATTAGCACCGTAACCGTGTTTCGGGTTTATCACGACATCCTTGTATTCTTCGACAATATCGATGATGTGCAGCTTGATGCCGAGTTGCTCGGCAACCCAGAGGGCGTTGTTGCGTTTTTCCCGGTTACGATCGTGCTTGCGGATGGCATGGGTATGCCCTTCGACGCAAAAGCCGGTGAAGAAGTTAATGCCTTCGACCTGGATGCCCTGCTGCAGGATCAACCGGGCGGCCAGCAACGAGTCGAGGCCGCCCGAGATCAGCGCGACTGCTTTTCTAGTCATGCGAATACTTGTGCCGTAAAAAAGGGGAGTATAGCAATAACCATCGGAGTCGATATATCGACTCCGATGGTTATTTATGGAACAGCGTGGTTACCAGCAGGCAGTTGGATCTATGCCGGTGCCGTTTTTTATTCCGGTATTGGTGAGCGTCATGCTGGTGCAGTCGTCATCATTGACCTGGCTCTCACCGACAACCGGGGTTGCAGTCAGCGTAAACGTGGTTGCCGTTCTTGTTGCCGTGTCGATCGAGTAATAGTTGGCATCGCTGATAACCGGGTTGGCTACGCTACAGCCGGCGTCGTCATAGGCGCCAAACAGACTCTTGCACTTTTCCAGCGACCCGGCGGTCGCAGTTAACGCGGCGCGACCATCGGAGCGGTTTGCCGAGATTACGTTATCGCCATACCAGCCCAACGAGACGGAGGTGAGAATACCAATAATTGCAACCACGACTATCAGTTCGATTATAGAAAAACCTTTTGTCTGTTTCATTTTAATGCTCATCATGTTTTGCCTAGGATGGTTCAGCCGGAAAGAAAATCATGACATCGACGTACCTGACCCCGCTCAATATTTTCCCTTCGACATAAACTACGTCGCCTTTCCTGAAATCAGAATAATTTGGTCGACTGCCGCTAGGGAAGCTGGCTTTGGGGCTGACGCGAAACACCTGGCTGTTCATCGTGAACTTGTCACGATTATACTTGGTAATCGCCCCAGACTCCTTGAAGGTGTCCAGCGCTTCCGTGGCTGCCCACGGAAGCATCAAGGCGGTAATGACCAGTAGCTGGGTGATAAGGGCTTTAAACTGTTTCATTGGATTAACTCCTGCCACGAGAAGCGGCCAGTTGGAATGTCTTTGAGATCTTCGACTTCTTCAGCGTCTTCTCCTCTGAAGACAAGGTTTTCAAGGAAATTGTTGCTCGGGTATAATTCACCCTCTCCCTTGCTCCCGGCACTGTTCGCCAGGGTTCCACCTGAATTGCTGACGCGATCGTTATCATCGATAACACCATCGTTATTGGTATCGGACTGTGGATCGTCCGTCGAGCCACCATTGACCATGTCAACAAACATAGCCCAACTGTCACCGCCTTCGCCACAGGGATCGGGATCGGGTACAAAAGTGTTGAAGAATACGGTGCCACCGCGTAATGACGCCTCGAATATCGTCTTTTCACCCGTATCTTCCAGCTCGAAGTACCAGCCAGACTCGCCACCAGCGTAGTTGACCGGGGTATTGGTAAGCACGCGCACGGGGTTTCCGAAAGAATCCGTATAACCATTCAGATAGGTCTGCTTGTGCAGGGCGCTGATGTTTTGCGCCTTGTTATCCCAGATACCGTAAAAATGGTTGAGCGAGGGATCGGTCTTGTCGCCATTGGTCAGGTATTGACCCGAACCGAAATACACCATGATGTTCGGATAGTTCGAGCTGTCGCTGGAAATGGTCGGATGTTTCGCCAGTACCGGCCTGGTGGTAATCGGTTGGTTACCTATGGTGGTGAAGATCGGCGCGCCACCCACAATAGACGGGGTGCTGCCGCCATTCATATCGAATGCCCACATGTTGCCATAAACGTCGCCGGCATAAATCCGATCGACAGTACCGTCTCCATTGATGTCGGCTAATCGGGGTGTAGACAGGCCGTTAGGATCACCGCTGGTGCCGACGCCGGTATCGATTTCAATAACGTCACCCGCGTCCCAACCGTCCATACCTCCTTCGATGTCGAGGACAAACAGTTTGGCCCTGCCATCGCCGAGGTTGTTATAACCATTGCCGAAAATGGCTACCCAGCGTTTGTCATCGGTGTATGCAATTTGCGGTTGACTGTAGGTATAGCCAAGATCGATGTCGTCCTTGTTGCTGAATTCCCACAGGACGATTTTGTCGGCTTTAAGGTCAGTAAAATCGTTCGGATCGTTGACGTTAAGCGCGTAGATGCCGCGACCACCGCCACGTTCACCATTAATTAAAATGGTTTGCCAGCCGGGTCCGTTGCCCAGGTCCGCGTAGACATCCGACAGGGTCGGGGTCAGATCGTTATAGTACCTATGCCTGTAGTTCGGCTCGGTCAGGTAGTGCATGCCGTCCCCGGCCGCCGACGAAAACAGGTTGTTCGGAATATAAGCCATGACTTCTTCGCCATCGGCCTCGGCGAAGCCATGCAGCATGCCATCGTTGGCAGCGGCATAGATGACGCCTGCGCGCGATGCTGTGTCAGTTTTGAAATTGGAGTAACGATTTGCGCCGGTTGGAAAAGGCTCCTTGTCAGGCCAGTTCAACCCGGGCGCGCCGACATAAACCGGGCCCGAATTGACGAGATCCCCGAGCAGCGAAGCGCGCTCGCGTAAGAGACCGCCTTCGAGCGAACGATCGCCGCGCAGGTAATCGAGTCGCAGTTGACCCATTCCGTCCGGGTCGCCGTTCGCGTCCGTATTCAGATCTGCCTGCTGACCGGCTGTCAAATTGGCCAATGTTTTAAAGGGGGTGCCCTGGGTGCCATTATAGGTGTAGATAACGCGCGGTGGGCTGACTGCACCAGGTTCACCAGGTTCACTATCCCAGCGTGCATCAAGTTGAGTCGCAGCGCGCCATTCCGGGGTTTCCTTCAATGTACCGCTGGGGTCGATAATGTCATCGGTGAGGTCTGAGGGAGTGTTATTGACATCGATGGTCTGAATCTTGAAGGCTTTCAGGTCGCCATGCCAGCGATTGGTATTAAATTCGGCCAGGTAAACAATCGTGTCGACATTCAATTTGGTCGTGTTGATCGATACCGCGGCCGCGGAGGCGGTGCGATCGGCAATATCGGCGATCGCCGTGTTGAGCGATGCCAACAGGGCTCCCGGATTGCCGGCACTGAGATACAGACCACGACCGTTATAGGCGGCATGCCGCATATCGTCAACGGTGGTCAGCGTATTCCTTACCGGTTCCGGCCAGCTGAACCCGGTTGAGAGCGGATCGCCAAGGCCGGGAGTGCCTTCCAAACCGAATGCAACGGTATAGGTGACCAGGTGCTGGTGATCGGCTTCATCGACGCCTGGCGTCGTTGGGACCTTGTTGACCAAACTGCTCAGATCTTCCTCATAATATTTCATCGCGACATCGGCGAGCGTATTGCTCCAGTTATCCTCGTAATATCCGTCGTCTACCGATTCGTTTACGTCACCGTCGAAGCCGTTATCTGTTGTATCACTGTTATCTTGGTCGGTATTGCCGACACCGGGCCCGGTCCAGCTGTTCCAGAAACCGTCCGACATCAGGATGTTGAAGTTTTGCTGGCATTCTCCGCCTAGTGACTTGGGTAAAATCGGTTCAATGTCGTCGCCATTGATGGCGTCGTAGGTATAGCTATCGGTAGCGTCGAAATAGCGCCCGGTATTGCGTAATGCACGTCGTGCCGGGGTGCCCTGGCGTCTGGTATCGTAGTCATACAGCACTTGCTGTAACGCACGCTTGTCATCGGGGTCACTCATGGACTCTACATTCATCTGGTGGCCGTCGTTAAACCAGCGCAAGCCAACGCGCGACGCATCGGTATTGTTGATGGTGCTGCCGAGAATTGCCTTGGCCGCATTCATTCTCGAGCGATAGTACTGGAACCAGTTGGCGAAATTCTGCATTTCAGCCGAACCCGCAGCGATGCGGACTTCAGCCGCCAGGATTTCAGCCCTGGTCATATCGCTCGCTTCGAGAATACTATCGCCGTCACCAATATCGCGCGCGTCGATTTCACCGTCGCCGTTATTATCGGGCCAGGTGTAATAGGTCGGTATCCACATGGGCGCAGAGACACCCTCGTTGGGCGCGGTGGCGCAATCGTCGTCTGGATTGGTGGGTTCCGTATAGGTATGCATTACGGTCAGGTCGATACTCTCCTCGCTACCGTCAGGGTGCTCGAGGGCCGCTTTCGGGTCGGCCGGTCCGTACATCGGCGTGCCGTCGCTGTTGGTGCCTCGCCAGGGGTCATAGGTCTCTGCTGGATTGTAATAGGTGCGGTTAGCCAGGTGATGACGAATGACCCACGATGCGTCCCATGAAGCGGGCCCGGTATTGGAAAAAGGCGGAACCACGAAGTAACAGCGGTCGGGACCGTAGAGATTGCTAAAGGTCGGCGTGTAATAGGCGCGTTGACGGGTGTCGATAACGGGTAAACCGTTGCTGCCGGCTGCCACGCCGGAACCGGTCGACTGCATCGGACCCCAGTCCATGCTGCCCGAGTCATCCATCGTCAGGAACACGTTGGGTTCGACGATACTGGATAGAAACAGGGGCACGTCCGTAAGGGTACCCGGCCGGGCAAAAGCCGACTGGATGGTTGACAGACTGAAACTTGCGCTTAACGCAATGATCGTAAGTCCCTTAAAATATTTTTTACTAAACATGGTACACATCCTAATAGATATCTATCGTTAGTTGATTTTTTTGCCGAAGTACGACTGGACATAGCGAAACGAGTTTCCGGTCATACCAACGCCACGCGCGGTAGAACGGTAAATCGATACGATATCACCGGGTTGTAGGGAGCCGTAGCTGTCGATATTGACCTTGGCCAGTGCATTTTGGTCCCGGTCTCCCAGGTATTCGACCATGAAGCGTGGTTCGTCTTTAACTCCGAAATCCGTCTTCATATCTGTATCGGCTTCGGTGGATGAAGAGCTCCACAGGCTATCGTCGAAGTAGTCCGGGCTGAAATAACCCGGGTCAGCGGCCGGAACCGTATACAGGCCTTTGCTGGCATCGTCGAAATCCGCTTTGGAACTAGATACATCGACCGAGGTTTCCGCTGAAATCAAGCCAACCTCGGCAGCCTGGAACATCAGTCCGGTCTCGCGCTGGTTACCCGCCATCGCCAGGTCGACGGTGGTGCGCTGGATCGAAGTCAGGCCGAGCATGGTCAGGCTGACGAGTATAATCAGGCTGACAACCAGCGCGACGCCTTGCTGTTTGTGGTGGCTGTGAAATTTCATAAAGAGGAACCTATACGGTTACGTAATGCGATGGTGGTCGTGAAAACCTGGCGCAGCCGGCGGTCGGTCGGAGTGGTTTGTACACCGTTAATAGAGTAGGGCTGTGGTGCATCGGTGACGAATGCATCGTCCGAATGCAACAGTAGAACGACCCTGATCGAAACCACGCTTTGAAAATCGGCGCCGACAGCGGTGACATACTGATTTGGAAACTGGTCGCCATCATCGTCGATGCCGTACCAAATTTCCATTCGCTCAACCCCTTCGATCAGTTCCTGGGCGACCCCGAACTCGGTGCGAACCAGTACCGGTACGTTGGCGTCAAGCGCGCTGTTGCCGATCGAGTAGGTCACCGTTTGCAGTTCAATGATGCTGGCGTCGTTTT
>Ga0265306_10000118_pt1 | contig 31189 bp, 28 predicted proteins | sample Helome_3_FD_192493 | JGI IMG/M metagenome (GOLD analysis project Ga0265306, IMG submission 192493) | Marine sediment microbial communities from subtidal zone of North Sea - Hel_20160420 (Illumina Assembly) | ecosystem: Environmental > Aquatic > Marine > Subtidal zone > Sediment ... | reverse complement strand
GGTATTCCTGCTCGCGCTGTTGGCATTTCTCGCGACTTACTGGAGTTGGCCGCAGGCGGAGCATAACCAGGCAGTGGTTGCGGCGACGCTGGTCGCGGTTGTCATCCTGTGGGTTTCGGAAGTGATCCCACTGTTCGTGTCCGCGTTGATCGGCTCTTTCTTACTGCTCGCAATCGGCGATTTTTCTGCCGAAACCGTGTTTCAGCCGTATTTCGATCCGGTGATCGTGCTGTTCTTCGGCGGATTTATCCTGGCGCAGGGGATGCAGAAATATCGGCTCGATTACCGTATCGCGCACGAAATATTGAAACGCATGGGCGACCGGCCGCAGGTATTTGTCCTCGGCCTGATGCTGGTGACCGCGTTTCTGTCGATGTGGATGTCGAACACGGCCTCGGCCGCGATCATGATTCCGATATCGATCATCGTGTTGAAGGAAAACGGGCTGTTTCATGAGCACTCACGGTTCGCCAGGGGCGTGGTGCTGGCGGTTGCCTATGCCGCCACCATCGGCGGCATAGGTTCGCTGGTGGGTAGCCCGCCAAACGCGATCGCGGCGAAATATTTGCACGAAAGTAATGTCACCCTGGATTTCGTCGAATGGATGCTGAAGGCGCTGCCGTTCGTCGTGCTGGCGCTGCTGTTCACCTGGTTACTGTTGTCGCTGTTCAACAAGCCCGAGATCGATAGAATCCGCTTTACCTACCACGAGCGCAAGCTCGACCGATCGCAAAAGTTGATTTTTATCATTTTCCTGGTCACCGTGACGGGCTGGTTAACCACCAAGTTTACCGGCCTGTCCGCCGCGACCGTGGCGCTCGTGCCAGTCATCGGTTTGTTTGCCCTGAGGTTGCTCGAGGCTGGCGATCTGGCAAAAATTTCCTGGCCCACGTTGCTGTTGTTCGGTGGCGGCCTGAGCCTGGGCAGCGCGGTTAACGAGGTGGGCATAGACAGCTGGCTGGCCGGCCTGGTACAGGACTCGATTACCGGAATTCCACTGTTCGCAGTGCTGCTAATGCTGGTTTTTTTCGGTATCGGCGTGACCATGGTGGCCAGCAATACCGCCTCGGCGGCGATCCTGATTCCGCTGATGCTGCCGCTGGCCGACGACCTTGGGCTCGACCTGAAATCGATGGCGATGCTAATCGCGATCGGCGTGTCGCTCGATTTTATGATGCCGGTGGGCACACCGCCCAGTGCGATTGCCTATTCCACTGGCGTGGTCAACGTGCGTCAAATGATCAAGAACGGTTTCCTGGTGAATCTCGGCACCGGTCTTATTCTGGTGCTGCTGTATTATTTTATTTACCTGTAGGCAATTCGGGAAAAAAGGGGTCAGATTTCTATTTGCAGCGAGCTGCCTTTTCGGCTATTAGTAAGCAATGTTGCGAGGTAACCATTTACTGGTTTTTGTCCTGCTGTCACTGAGCGCCTGTGGCGGAGGTGGTTCGGATGGCGGTTCCGACAATTCCCAGGGCGGACCACCCGCCCAGGGTAATCGTATTCTCGGACTGGACGTCAAGGAAGTGCCTTCAGTGACCTATGCGACGGCTTACGGCGAGGCCGTTGCGCTCGGGGTGCGCGAAGTCAGTGTTTCGCTGGACTGGGTAGGACTCGAGCCCACGGTCGGAAACTACGACGATACGCTGCCGGGGCTGATCGAAGCCTTTTATCCCACGCAGAGCGCCGATCTGACCCTGGTGTTACGTCCGCTCGATACCGCGGGTCCGCGCCTGCCGGCTGATCTCGCCGGCCTGCCGTTCGACGATCCGGCGGTAATAACGGCGTTCGAGAATTTCCTGACCCATCTGTATGGGCAGTTGAGCAATATGAATGCGAGCGGGCGGCTGCGCTGGATCCATGTCGGCAACGAAATCGATTCGGATCTCGGTAGCGATAACGTCAAATGGACGCAGTGGCAGACATTTTTCAGCGCTGCGAAAACTCGAATCGAAAGCCTTTGGGGTGCGGGCATCGAGGTCAGCAGTGTCGTCCAATTCGGGGGCTTGAAGAATCCGGCCGTGCTGGCGCGTTACAATAACCTGTTGCCGCTGCTCGACGCGGCGGCAGTCACCTACTATCCGCTGGACAGCGATCTGACCATGCGGCCAACCACCGAAGTCGCCGCCGATTTCAGCTATATCGTCAACACCATAGGCGGCAAGCAGATTCTACTGCAGGAGTGCGGTTACGCATCGAGTGCCGTCAATCTCAGCAGTGAAGCCGACCAGGCGGATTTCATCTCGGCAGTATTCGCGGCCTGGGATACACATCGCGCACGCATCGATCTGATCGACTTCACCTGGCAATACGATGTCTCGGAAGCCACCGCCGACCAGTGGGTAATCGACTACGGCATGAGCGGTCAGCCGAACGAAAACGAGTTCAAACACTACCTGTGGTCACTGGGATTACACAATCACGACAGCACCGAAAAACTGGCTTGGCAGCGATTGCAAAATGAAATGGAGGCCCGCGACTGGATAAAATAGAAATACAGGGCCGCGTAGAAATAGGGGTCAGACCCTAATTTATACAACATGCCCCAACTGGTTGCTATTGCCAGGAAGATTGGAGTTACTGTCAGGTTATAATCTCGGAATGGCCCTCGTCGACTGGTGAGGCTAACGATATCGGTGCCGGGGTGGTCGCCTCTATTCGCAGGGGAATGCTTTTTTGAAGGCGCTTATCGTCACACTGCTCGCAGAGAAATTAAGTTTTTCAGGATTATTTTTGGCGTATTTGATGAAGACCTCCTTTAACTCCGCTAGTTTTACGCCATCAGGAATGCAATATTTTTTTGAATCCAGATCGTTCCATACGTCCTGTACGCCAGCCAAATAGTATATGCATTTTAGATTCCCCTGTTCACAAGAAAACAGTATCTCATTACCATCATAAACTGCTGCGGCCTTAGCTGGGCCGATAACGGACATTGCCGCAATGGCAATGAAAACTAATATTCTTAATTTCATTTTACTATTCCTGTGCCGTGCTCTGTATAGGGTAGCTTACATTTACTGCTTATCTAATCGCTAATCCTGAATCTGCTTCCTTTTGGATAGTTTTGCACTTTCCATCAATCAGGCGCACGGAAATATGGGTGGAATCAACCGGTCCGCGTACGGCACCGACACGAGGATTTTCAGTCGGGGTTATATTTTTTCAACTTAATAAAAACAGTTACTTACGCGCTTCTCATTTCTTTTTGTGCCAGTAAATAGCAGTAACTGCCAGTTATCAGGGCACATGTGGCACACATCTTCATCAGATTCATTCTTTTTTACTTTTCCCCGCCATGCCTGAAATAGTCTCATCTTTAAATGTCAATTGATCGCCTTCAAGATGCATCCTCACCAAATGGATTTGCATATTTTCATCACCAAAATTCTCATAATACAAAAACATATTGCTATCATTTGTATTGTTGCAGGATGATAACGAGCCACACATGTACTGGGTAAATGTGTGGCCGTAGTAAAGGTCGGTGGATCTTCTTATTTCCAGCTCATGAGTATGGCCACAGAAAACATGTCCAATATTGTGCTCCCTGACAAAGTCAATGAGACGCAAGGGATTGTGAAGCGGATGAGCGTCAGTCCCAAGAATTGAATAATGAACCAGCAGTACCGCCTTTTCATAGGTCAGCTGCTTCAGAGCCGCTGAAACAGCGCGCAATATCTCAACATCAACATATCCATAGTCACTGTACAATTGACTGGTATCAATACTGACAACTAACACCGAGTCTCCATTGACTGAAATTGTTTCTATAAAGTTGATATCAGTAAAATTGTCGCTCAACTTGGTAATACGTCGATCCAGAAAAACATTCTCTTTGGCGCACTGCTCAGTATCCAATGGATAGATTACTTCTGGGTCGTATATGTATTTCTTAAAAAACTCTGAACCCCGCATGTTTCTCTTATCATGGTTCCCAATAAGGGAAACTACGTTTTTACATTCGATAGATTTTAAAAAACCGCCCACTTCTTGAAATTCACTCTCAAGACCGTCAGTGGTGTTATCTCCGGTATTGAAAACGATATCGGCCCCATAGGAATTTAGCTTCTCCAGCTGAATTTATTATTAACTTGTTAATGACTCTAGGTTACAGTTTACTGACAGCAAATAACAGGTTGAAACACAGGGAGGCACTATGGCGATCTTTAAACAGATTGATCCACGCATTTCGCATTATGACCATTTCATCGTGCATTGTACCGCGACCAAGGTCAGTCAGAAGATGGTCGATGCCAAATGGGTGGATAAATTACATAAAAAGAAGGGATGGAGTGGCTGTGGTTATCATGCGCTGATATCCCGAGAAGGGAAACTGCAGATGTTTGATGAGGGTTTTCCAACGCGACCGGTGGGGCAAAAAGGTGCTCATGTGGGCGGTTGCGGTGCGGGCTGGAACAAACGCAGTTTTGGTGTCACTCTTGTCGGAGGACTGGATGAAGCAGGTCAGCCGGAAAATAACTTCACAAAAAAACAGTTTCGCACTCTGGTGCGGTTGATAAATGCTTTTCTCAAATCGCATGAAACGCCGGATAACGTCAATATCATGGGTCATCGTGATCTTATCCGGCTGACCAATGCATCTCCTAAAGCCTGCCCCTGTTTTAATGTGGCGCAGTTCCTGGTGGATTACAAGATAAACATAGACGAAGATGCTAATACCATTCAAGACGACAGCTCACCATTGGCAATACCCGAACAGTACAAAGTTAAACGTGGCGACTCACTATGGAGGGTCTCCAATACCTTCGGAATTTCCATGTCTACGCTGAAGGCAGTCAATGGTCTGCAGAGCGATGTAATTCAGCCGGGGCAGATCCTGAAGCTGTCTTAGTGATAATCAATTGAGTTAAACATGAAGGGTTGGGAAACTCTAATTATACGTGTAACTAATTAGGGGGTGCTTACAATGCAGGACCCGGACCATTTTGATTTCATTATGACGTTATGTGGTGAAGGTGCTGAAAAATTTGGCAACTTGTTTACTTATACCTTATTAGAAAGTGAAGACTTTATCGGTTAAATCAGCTGCGAATGACTGGCTGATTTTTGACTTAGCCGTTATAAACGCTGTAAGTCTGAAGAAACAACGCAAAGCCGGACCCAAAGTCAGGACGCATAACTCGTTCCCCTATATCGGTGAACAAAATAGTATCGATCTATTCGTGAATGCTCAGAGGGTGAAGCACTTCAGGCTCGCTATTTAGCCCGCTTCCTAACAATATAATTTAAACTTGGTCGAAGTGGCGCTTGTAATGCTTGCCAAAGGTTAGTTAAGAATTCTGGTGTATTTCTATCCATGACAATTTCTAATACGGCTTGATTAGTTTGAGATTCGATGCATGGATTTTTAAACAACAGTTCGCCGAGTTTTTCCAGCAAAACAAGGGACTCAGATTCATCCTCCAAGCCGTGGGTTGTTATAATGTAGCGATAGTTTAGGCGCAGTATAAGATTCGTTTCTGGCTTCTCTCGGAGATCCATGTTCCTTAAATTTGAGTTATCGCTTAAGTGATACAAATAAAGGTTTACCTGGGCTACCTTGGTTCCATTGATATCCTTCGGATGCACCGAGGTAAAGGTAATCTGATCTTTATCAAAACCTAAGTCAGTCACCGACTCAGACAAGAAGGTTAACAGCATTTTTGTTGTATCGATCATTCCTAAAATGTTAGCTACGATTAATTTTAATTTCAGTAAGACTTCAAAGTGATCGAATCAGTCACTCGACTGACGACCCTTCATCCAGCGGTTAACAGTATTAGTAAATTGCTTTTCATATCAAGTGGAAATATCTGAGTAACCTTTAAAGTGTGACTCGCATTCTTCTTTCGATTGCTAGTTTTATATTCACGTTGTTCGCTCAAAGGTTTAATATTCGACGTAGTCTCTTGGCTTCAAATGGAAGGAAGGTCGTTGGCGATGAACAACATGGTAAACAATGACGAAAATCAGCAGGCTTCAGGTGGGCAGAAAGAAGAGCAAACGGATAATGGGGAAAGCCTGCTTGCCCAGATAGTTAATCCAAAGAACCTGGCCTTATTAAAACAAGGTGACCGCTTTGTGATTATGGCAGCTGGGTTGATTGTTGTCGCTGCGCTGGGCGCTATCGCAACAATCGACAGCTCACCTGAAATGCAAACGAGTTTGGCCTTGTTCTCGATGGTAATTGTTGCCGGTTTAGTCGTCTTAGTACAATGGCGTTCCATCTCTATGAAAGGGGTTGAAGCGGATTTACACTCACAAGCTTTTGCTGCTGAATCAATAAACGGAGACTGGTGGCAACTTGTCTATTCCGAAGATCATCCAGGGTTATCGTATGTTGGTATAGCTATGTCAGAAGTGGCTGAAAGACATGCAATGCAGGGCATATCTTTTAACTCTGAAGGGAAGAGAAGGGCTAGATGGTCGAGTGATGCAATTGCCATTAAGACCACCACTCCAGTAGAAATCTATTATGTATGGCGTGGAACCATACTGGATTACAAAGTATCGGAAGTCATATCTGGATTTGGGCGGTTTCGTTTCGATTCTGTAGGTAGAGAGAAAAAACCAATGGAGGCCGAGGGCGCATTTACCCATGGTTCTACCTCATTACTTGATTTTGAAGAGCCCTGTTCGGTTGAATTAGTCCGATTTACCGATGATGAGTCAAACGCATTTGCGAAAGATTCTTCCTCGATTTCGGACTTAGCCAAGAAAGCATTCGATCGCTTCAATCTAGATAAAAACCGAAGCTTTTCTGGTCGCCATTCGGCTTAAGCAAAATCGACCTCCAAAATATGTCGAAAACTAATCATGCCTGAGTATCTAGCGCCGGGAGTGTTTGTCGAAGAGGCCAGTTTTCGGACGAAAACTATCGAAGGCGTTAGCACGAGCACTGCAGCTTTTGTTGGCCCATGTCGGTTTGGACCAATCAGTGGCGAACCGTCTCTATTGACGGGCTACGCAGAATTCGAACGGATCTACGGTGGACTGGATAAACTTAGTTTCGACGGACAGGCGTCATCCCATAACTATGTGGCCCATGCGGTACGCGCCTTCTTTGAGGAAGGGGGGCGAAGGCTGTACGTCGCGAGAACCTACCTACCAATAGATGGGAATGATGGAATTGCGCGATGGGATTCAAGCAATTCCCTGCTGGATGGTGCTCAGGCGAATCTGATAAAGCTAGAGGCTCGTTACCCAGGCGCCGCCGGCAATTTTTCCGCGACGATCACAGTTAATTTGGGGCAGAATCTCCTGAATACCGACAGACGCGGCAACACGAATTTGGAGGAAGCGAATACGGGAGATGTCGTCTGGGCGCAAACTAAGAAGGAGGCTAATAGTAGCCCTTCGATTCTGGGGCAGTTGTATGAAGTCCAGTCTCATAACGGCGTCTTACAGCTAAGCGAAAGTGGTGATGGTGTCATCACGAATTTTGTTGAAACAGATCTGCTTGAGAAAGTGCATTCGATTTCGTTGACTGTAAAAACTGGTGCTATGGGTCATTTTGGTGTGGTGCAGGTATGGGATGATCTTGTATTTGATCCATCGCATTCGAATTCGCTTTCCAGGGTATTTGCTAAAGAACCCGCTAGTCGAACAAAAACGCTGACAGCCCCCTTGGTATTCGATTCCGATGCCGCAAGCGGTGTAGAAATTGCCAAAGCATTAATACAATTAGGAAACATCGTAGATGGGAGCGCAGTTGTACTCAGCCTTGATAGCAGCAACGGATCTGACAGAACTACGAGACTGCAACTGTCTGGTGGAAATGATGGCCAGCAACCAACGCCTGAAGCGTATAGAGGTAGTCGATCTGGGAATGGGATAAGCAATGGACTAGTGGCTTTCGAAGAGCTCGACGATATTTCGATGGTTGCGGCACCAGGCTCGACGCACAATTTCACCCCGGAAGGGGGTAGTACTGCTTATGCAGAGTCGATTCTGCGTGAAGTAATCTCTCACTGCGAAAAGATGCGTTATCGTGTTGCCGTACTGGATTCGATCGAAGGATCTACCGTAAATAAAGTATTGAAATTTCGACGCTCAATCGATTCGTCCCGGGCCGCCTTGTATTTTCCGTGGGTACGGATATTGGACCCGCTCACCAACGAGGAAATTGTTAATCCACCAAGTGGTCATATCTGTGGAATATATGCGCGCACCGATATCGAACATGGTGTATATAAAGCTCCCGCCAACGAGGTTATCCGACTTGCTACTGGCTTTGAAAGAAAGATAAACAAGGCAAAGCAGGAGTTACTTAACCCGCAAGGGATCAATTGCCTTCGAAAAATTCGTGGACGTGGCTATCGTGTCTGGGGTGCGAGAACCATAAGCTCGGACCCGGAATGGAGATACATCAACGTCCGGCGTTATTTCGCCTATTTGGAACGTTCGATTGATAATGGAACTCAATGGGTTGTATTCGAAAGCAATGGCGAGGCACTTTGGAGTAATGTCCGAGAGACAGTTGAGAACTTTCTGTTCAATGAATGGAGATCAGGTGCACTCCTCGGTACCACGCCGAAAGAGGCATACTTTGTGCGCTGTGACAGAACAACAATGACACAAAACGATCTCGATAATGGGCGAATGATTTGCCAAATTGGTGTTGTGCCGTTGAAACCAGCAGTGTTTGCCATTTTCCGGATTGGTCAGAAAACCTCAGATGCCGATTCCTGATCTAAAGCGCTAAAGAAATACAATGGCCTCCTCAGCAGATCCCTATTCCGCATTTAATTTTCTAATGGAATGGAATAACCCAGAGAATGGTGATACTGGGAAAGCTGGATTCCAGGAAGTCACAGGGCTCGGAAATGATATTAATGTCTCAAAGTATCGTGAAGGTGGCAGCAACTGTTTTCATATGCAACAAGTCACAGGCGTTAACAAATCAACCAACATCACTCTGAAACGGGGCTTTATGGTTGCAGGTGATTTATACGACTGGACTGAAAGCATGCGCCATGGGTCTGGACAGGCGCGTAGAAACGCTATCATCACGATGCGAGATGAAGCGGGTCAGGCGGTTACAAAGTGGAATTTAACAAGTGTTCTCCCAGTGAAATATACAGGGCCCGCTTTAAATAACAAAGGCAACGAGATTGCCATTGAGGAGCTGGTATTGTCGGTAGAAAGACTCGACATTGAAACAAGCGGCATTACCTAGCTAACCAGGGTTTTCTGGCCGGGCTACTACCCTGTGAGCATATTGAACGAGATGAGCCGATTCGTGGGCTAATATGTGTTCGCCAGGTCCCAATACATTGATTTATCCCCCTTCCCTGGAATAGATGTCATTTCCGACGGTAAAGGTTACAGCACCGAACAGGCCATTGGGTGTTTGATTCTCTAGGTTGTGATGCATGCGAACTTTGTAAAAATCGTGATTAAAAAGCCGTTCAAAGAAAACTTTAAACTATATAAAGCGATTTAGAGCTGCTGTCTAAAGCTAACGCAAGATCAAATTAAGACGTTAATAATAAAGGCCACTTCAATGTTGTATATCAGATTGGTGGCCAAAATAATGATCCCGTTAAAAGCTTTCATATTTTATTAAAGATGATTGGTTTCGAGATTTGCCTATCGGTGATGGGTCTTTATCGCTTCTGAGCCTTTTCCTAAGAGCATATCGGCTTCAACAAACAAAACACCGTCGGGCTTATCGGTTTGAGCTGTCATTGTTCTGACATTTTTTTCGGTTTCGCCAATCTATATTGAAACCATTGTGACCAGATCAACGTCATCAGCAACCATCGCAGATACTGTAGCGAAGACATTCGAGGTAAATGTTTTGCCGGTACCCGAGCCGCCGTCGAACAACACTTGTAATGCCTTGGTAAATTGACATGCTAAGACAAAACAAAGGCATTTCAAATTGCCATTGACTGAAACTTCTGAGCAAACTTGACTTGAGTAGGTCGATAATCCAGTATCAATGTATCCATACGGATAAAGGAGTATCGTGATGAAGCGCATTCTTCAATGCGTTATTGTCGTATGGGCATTTTCGAGTAGTAGTGCTTCTGCTGTCGACATACGTTTTCTGCAATATGACGGATTCCAACTTGTGGTTGATTGCGACCTTAGGTCAGCCACCAGGTTCTCTTATTCGATCGGTCCCGATTCCAACAATCTAAAACGCCGCTCTAGTTTTAGCAAAGACCCAGATTTCCCATCTAAATGTCAGCAACACTCAGGCAAATCATATAACCAAGGGCCAGAGGCATTTGATCGTGGTCATCTGGTGCCAGCCAATCATTTGGATCATTTAAAATTAGGTATCCGTGAATCGAATTACGTTACCAATATCTTGCCTCAAGCAAGAAATATGAAACGAGGTGCGTGGTTGCGCACAGAAGAAATTATCGAATGTTATCGAGAGGAAGGGGTACTGCAGGTATTTGGTGGGCCAATCTACAGCACTGAAAGAGATAGGGATTTCTTCACGGAGTCACATGGGGTACGAACCCCTAGCGCCTTTTGGAAAGTAATCATCAGCGAATCCGATAACATCGCTTGGATCATTCCAAATACATCTAAAGCAAGACGTTCAAAGCTTAATGAGTACATAGTGCCGATAAAGGAAATCGAAGTTGTGGCTGGAGAGCATTTCCAATCAATTGATGAAGCTAGTAAGAACCAACCTGCCATATCCTCCTGGGACCTACCAGACGGTTGTGATCTCAGTTAAAGAATAAGGAGAAATCAAGTATGCCAAATCATGAAAATCTTGCCCTCAACTCAAATGTCATTAAAGGCTCGATAGTACTAATAACCTTAGTTGGAATAGGCGTGATAACAGTCCATCTCCTCGGGGGAACTGTTTTATATGACTTAGAGCTGCGTCCGGAAGACTACATGGGGATATTTTCTCATTTGGCTATCCTTGCGTTAATCACCGAGCGTTTTGTAGAGATATTCACCTCCGTTATTCGTAAACCAGATCGGGTCGTTCTTGAGGGCGATTTAAGGGAGGCGGACGGACCTGAAAATAAAGCGAAAGCACTAGACACTTTAGAATCTTACAAAGCTAAGACCGGTGTTTTTACAATAACAATCTCATTTATTACCGGCCTAGTGATTGCGTCTGTTGGTGTCAGGATATTAGATCCGTTGTTTGATACTAATGAGCTGACGTCAGCACAGTCCTTATTCTTTGATGGTATTGACATCGTAATAACTGCTGGGCTTATTGCAGGCGGAAGCAAAGGTATCAACTCTTTAACATCATCAATCGGTGCAGTTTTTGATGCTATGAAATATCAATCTCGAGCTACTGAGGAGAAGGCTAAAAAAGATGCTAGTACTTAGAAAGCGAGATACGGAATCAATTACCCTGTGATATGTAACTTGAGGGTAATTTTAGGTTCGAAATCTCTGATGCTAGATGATAACAACTTAATAGATTGGTAAAAAATATCCTCACCATGGAGACTTAGCAAAATGAAAAGAATAGTAATCTGTGCCGATGGAACATGGAATCGCCCCGAAAAAGACTTAAAGAAGGATTTTCCCACAAATGTTTTAAAGCTGGCGCGAGCCATAAAACCGAGAGACAAAGATGTTTCTCAGCAAGTATTTTACGATTGGGGAATAGGCTCTTATCACGACCGAGTTATTGGCGGAGCAACTGGACGAGGTTTGCACAAAAATATTATGGATAACTACCGGTATATAGTGCAAAACTATTCGCCCAATGATGAAATTTATTTGTTTGGCTTTAGTAGAGGATCGTATACGGTCAGGTGCTTATGCGGACTGATTAATAACGTCGGAATACTAAAACGAAATAATGCTTCGCTAATACAACAAGCATTCGACCACTATAAGAAAAGTAGTCCAGATTGGACACCGTCAGGAGCTAAATCCGTGGCGTTCAGAAGCGACTTTTCACATAGATCACGCAAAATAAAATTTGTAGGCGTGTGGGATACTGTTGGGGCGATGGGTATCCCAATTTCTTTCCTGGGATTGTTTGATGATAAGGATGAGTTTTATGACACTAAGATTGGCCGTAATGTTGAATTTGCTCGACATGCTATGGCCATTGATGAGCACCGAGAGGATTTTGAGCCTACTATTTGGGAGCCGCGCCCCAAGGTTGATATTCGACAGGTTTGGTTTATAGGCGCACATGCGGATGTGGGGGGAAGCTATAAGCCGGACAATAACGGGAAACTGCTTTCAGATCTCCCGCTTTTTTGGCTACTAGAAGAGGCAGGTAAGATAGGTCTTAAATTTGAGCCTCACTTAATTGATGCTTTAACTTTAGAAGGCAGTCATTTAGCGACATTGCACAAATCTAGGAGGTCATTCTACAGAATCAAAAAACCATTCTATCGTCAAATTGAACACGATAAAGGAGAGGTTTTTATACATCCATCAGTGCAAACTCGATGGAATACGGACCAAAAATATCGTCCAAAAAATCTTCAGGAGTATCTCCTTAAGCACAACAACAACTGGCCATTACCCCCAGTAAATTAGCCACGATTTGTTACTGATGGATTTGTAATTACGAAATATTGCTAAGTCAATTTTTAAAATGGAGCACAGAATGATTCACCTAAAGAAATTTGCATTTGTCCTTTGTCTCCTAGTGGGTGCTTGTGCTCAAGTACCCAAAGAGTCTGTTGAGTTATCAGCAACCGTGGGCAGAGACCTGGCGGAGATGAAAAAATCACATCTTGCGCTTGTCGACATCTATTACAAGGACGTAGTAGAAGACATTAATATGTTCGTTGATAAGGTTTATATGCCCTATCAAGTCAAGAAGACCCTCTCTGATCCACTCTTTAAAAATGAATTGTTGTTAGCAATAGAGCAGGCAAGCTCGACGGATCCTACGGGTGCTTTGCAAAAAGATTCAATTCAAAAAATTGAGGCTTTTTTGTTAATTATTCAAGAGGAAGTGAAAACCTACCGGGATTTAAAGCTAGATCCTATTAGAAAACAGTATTCAGAAGTTTATGGCAATATTTCCAAATCCTATGAACAGATTCATTATGCGAATTCAATAGTTACTGGCCATTTGGCATCAGTTGTCAAGGTACATGAATCGCAAAATGAAATACTGGAAAAACTAGATTTAAGCGATCTAAGAACGGGTGTAGGCAAGGGATTGTCAGGGCTTTCAAACGAAATTGAAAAACTGATACTGAAGGCGAGTAAAGGTGAAGAAAAACTTGATTCAATAGTGAGTGAGTTCGATACATTTCTAGGTCAATAGTAACCGAAAATCAGAAACTAAACATATTGGAGGTTAAAATGGATATTGAAGAGTTCAAGCGGAAACTTCGAGAAAAAATGCTCGAAAATCGAGAGGCATTCGAAGGCGAATATAAGGAAGAGTTAACCGAATTAATGGGGCTATCCAGAGCTGACATTGATGCAATCACTCCAGATACAACTGACATCGAGAAGTATGATGAATTAATTACCGTTGTAAAAGAGGCATCTCGAGTGAACCTTACACAAGCAGAACTTAAATCACGTATAGAAGACCTTGGTGACTTAGCGATTGGCATTGCAAAAAAGGTGCCTTCGTTGACAACTCTTTTTGTCTAGTAAACGACTGGGAATAGGAAGGCAATATCGGCTTGTAAGGGTAAGCTGAAACATGACATGCGACGCCACTGTCGTTTGATTGAGAAAATGTTAAGTACGATTTTCCAATTTGGTTTTATGACGTAAAGCGTCTACTTACTTCTTCCGCATCTCAAAAGCTGATTATTGGGCCGCTACTTTATCTTGCGAGAGTTCGCTCATTTATTCTGCCTCTCGATAAGCCGGTAGCACGTTTGAGAAAGAATATCTTGCAACCCATGGGGTCCAACTACGAAACGTACAGACAGTTCAAAGTGTGGATTAGGTGTTGCTCTGCCGGAAATAGATTTAGCTGGAATAACGAATAAGTTAAAATTGGCTTTTGACACACTAGCAGGAATGCTGTCTGCTCTGTTAGTCGAACTTTGAATCGAATTTACTAACTCAAAATAAGGAATAAGTGAATCGGTCAAAAAGCTAGCGGAGACACTATAGCCCGATATAGAAAATCTCACGGCTCACTTTCCTGTTAGTTGATACTCAGGACTTAAAATCTAGCGGCAACATATGGCCAGGTGCAGATACTTAATAACAAAGTGATAACATGTTATTAGAGCATTAGCTTTTTAAATTTACCGTAAAGTTAGTTTAAGGAGTCGAGGTCATGACAAAATCTATTGAAGTCGGAATCTTTCATGAATGCTTGCGCAGCTATGAACGATATCAAGTTTTTGCGACCACAGTTAGCTTGTCATTTTTATTCCTCACATGGAAATGGCCCTGGGCGGGGAAAACATTAATTGATCCCCCCACGGTGGTACCACAGGTTGATCCCATAAACATTGGGTTAATTCCGCTGGAGCTTTCAGTTACTGTTGCCATTTCTATATTGTTAGCAGCTTATTTAGTTACTAGCTGTCTTGCATTATTTTGTATTGGGAGAGCAAAAAGTCTCGGATGTGATTTATCAAATTACGGTGCGGATGTAGTTAAAGCTACTATGAGATTTCCTTCTCTTGCCACTCATGACGAAAAAATTGTAAGAATCGGAATGCCCATGGCGATTTCTATTTTAATATTTATTGCTATTTCGAGAGAATTCTGGTGGGAAGGGAACACACTTTGGCCGGCTATGGGAAAAGGATTATTATTGTCATTAATAATATTGATTCCACAGTTGTTAACAATTGGAAAACTATGGAATCCACTGGCATCCTCCCGGGAAACACTGAAAAACAATCGGTAGGAGGAGATGATGTTTAATATAAGCACATGCATTAGGCTCAACGCGGGCTCAGCTTGCGACAACCGATAATGTGAGAGTTAGGTATATTCATAAAAGGAGACCCCTTACATGACTGAAGAATCCCGTAGTCGCGTCGAATTGCTTATTAAAGCGGTCGGCCCCCTGTTGGTATTAGCTGGGCTTATCTTTGGTGTGATCCAATTTCAGACTACAGCGGAGCTAGACCGAGAAGCCCGGGAAAACCAGTACCTTCAGACGCTTGCAGAAGCGCAACGTGAGGCGAAGAAACCTTTTTATGAAGAGCAACTGGCATTGTATCTCGAAGCGACAAATGTAGCTTCACGAATCTCCGCGCCTCTAAGTGAGGAAGATGAAAAGGCCGCTATTGTTAGATTCTGGCAATTGTACTGGGGGCAGTTGGCACTGGTAGAGAGCCAAGATGTTGCGCGTGCAATGATGGCTTTCAAGGATGTACTCGAGAATACTGCACTGACTGGGGAAGACAGAGCAGCACAGCTGAGACGAAAAACTATTGACCTCGCTCGTCAGTGCCGCGAGTCACTCAAAGAGTCATGGGATGTTGAACTACTGGAGATCAGTAAGAATTAATCTGTGATATCTAATAAAAAGCAAATAGGGATCTGACCCCTGTTTGGGTTCTCCTGTTGGGACCCGTTCGAATTTTTCGGCGCCCTAACCCTGATCTTTCATTACGCAGGCGACCAGCCCAATACCAACTAGCGCTAGTGCAGTGATTCTCAAAAGCTTGTTAAACGAATTTTTTGCTGACATTCTATTGTCCCTCTGTCCTATTTTACTTCCTACATCAAAAAACGTCGCTTGTCGTCACAGCGTTTTCATATACTCGATCAGCTGGTAACGTTCCTCATCGGTGAAGTTTCGCCACTGCCCGTCTTCAGCGCGGGTAGCGGTATGCAAATTGCCGCTGTGCCCGTAATTGCCGTTCCCTGGAATCGGCTTGCCCGCCGAGTCTAGCGTATTGAACCTGAAACGATTGCCCGCCTCGCTGGACAAAAACCCGACATTTTTAACATCGAAATCTTTGCCGCCGACATCGAAAGACTTTTCCCGCTCAGTGTCGGGTAACAAGAGCTGGTAAAGGCTAGAGACTGATCCATTGTGCAGAAAAGGCGCTGTCGCCCAGACGCCGTTTAATGGTCGAGCTTTGTAGGCAACCAGGTTCGGCGGCGCGGGCCCGCCCTTGTTTTCTGGCAGGTGGTATCCCGCCAATTCCAGCAACTGTTGCTGATCGAGCGGTGGGCTAAAAGCGACTACCTGCTTACCGATAACACTCTTGACCACGGCCGACAACATCTCGGCGCGCGGAACCTTTGCTGCATTTTGATATTTGTCCGGGAGAAAACTCCGCACTACACCCGGATCGACATTCAGGGCCGGGTTTACAAAATTCATCGCCATCAGAGGGTCGGTGCCGATGCTGTTGAGCGCTATCATATTGACCTTGATGAACCGTTTACCGAGCGGGTTCGGATCGGTCATCGGAAATTGCCCATCCTCATCCCGAATGCCATGACAAAAAACACAATTTCCGGCAAACAAGGCTTCACCTTTGGCCGCCTTGTTCTGATCGATTGGTGGCAATGGCACTTGCCATTTGGGAGAATCCAGCTTGCTCATTAAATTCTCCAGCCGATCCAGGTTCATGATTTTTGCCGAGGACCGAAACATTTCACCCGGATCGGAAGTTTTGACCACGGTATGCGCGAACACACCCGATACCTCACCGACGTTACGGCCTATATGATTATTGGCGGAACCGTTCCATTGCACCCAGCTTAACTGGGAGGTATTCCAGAGAAAGGGATAACTAACCGGCGCGTTGGCCGGTGTTGCATTGCCGGCGATACCGGTAAAGCTTGCCGTCACCCGGTTGAGGATCGCACCGAAGGCGTCCAGCCGGCCATAGCCATAGGCTGTTGCAAGCCCGCCGTAGTTAATTTCGATGTAATTATCGAGCCAGCCAATAAATGGGGTTAGCTCCTGTCGCAAACGCATCTTTTCGCCTTCACTGTAACCTCCTTGTGCCAGCACTTTTTTCGCAAAACGAGTCAGTTTGTCGTCATTTTCCACGGTAGCATGCAACGCCTTGGAGAGATCCTCGATTAAAGACTGAAAGTCGGATAGCGGCGGGCCGCCATCGATTCGCAGCACGTGTTTGTCTAGCTCAATCTCCGAGATATGACAGGCGGCGCAGGTCAGACCCAGCCACTCCTGGTATTCCGACTGGAGAGCCCCCGCTCCGGGGGACAAGCGAGATGCCGAAATTTTTGTAAGCAGAAACGGTTCTATATTGTCGTCCTTGACGAAGCCGATGGGCAGGCCATCCGAATTACGACCCGTGATCGGTTGTTGCGGGATGTATCCCAGTCGCCGGATATTATCGTCAGCGCGGAACAACGCTTCGCTGTCGACTTGTTCCAGCGCGAGAAACCAGGAATACGGAATTAGCTGCGAACCCTGCGAAGTATTGTAAAAATCCAGGCGCTCATCATTATTCCAGCCTTGCCCGAGGGTGACCAGCTCACGCTTTTCGGCAGGAGGTGCCGTGCCACCGTTATCACCGGTTTTGAGGCATCCGTTTAATACGATTATTTGAACCGCCAGGAAGGCTATGATAGCCCTGTTCCGAAAAATACCCATATGTTGCGACTCCCTAAGTAACAAATACGTTTATTAATTCGCCCTAACAGATAACAGAATGGAAACAGATTTCATTTCGAAGGTTTTGAAAACGAAGCTGAACAGTGTAGATGTGGCAATGTGCGGGTGAGTTAGCACCCAATTGCAAGCCCAAATATTTCTTGTTGCTTACCTTCCTTGTTAATGGCTAGGCAAAATACTAGTCCGAACAGGATTACAAAAGCGAATAAGTAATTTTTATACTCGAGGATTATCAATGGCGTCGTCATGCTTATCTTGGATACATCAGTCCGGTCGAGTTTGAGAAACAGGTAATGAAGACTTAATCAACTGGTCCGAAATACTGGGGCCGAATCAGTTGGCCGTTCTCTAACCTTGAACAGAGGAAAATGAGTGTCCGTTATTGGGGATCAACAACGGCTTGAAGAATGAATTTGAGTAATTCTTCCGGCCTAATTATACCAAAATTACACATTCACCAATTTTATAATGCGGTAAATTTTTTATAAGCTATTGATTTAAATGGTGCCCAGGGGCGGAATCGAACCACCGACACGAGGATTTTCAGTCCTCTGCTCTACCGACTGAGCTACCTGGGCTTGGAGTGCGGAAGCGCGTATTAAATAGTCGTGCGGTCCACTAGTCAAGCCTGAAGCGGCAGTTTGTGTAAATTGCGCGCTCTTCGCTTACAAACCCGATGGATTTCACAGCCAGGCTAAGCGGGAAGGCGCCGCTGCAAGCATCTTCGTAAGCCCTGACTGCAATAGGAACAACGATATTAGTTATTGCTTCCAGGCTTGTCCCCACATGGCCGTCTACATACGTATTACACCCGGACAGCAGGTGGTTTATACTGCTTGCATATTATCAGGGAACGAGATAAATCGTGGCGGAACAAAAGTTTACCGACACATCGCAAGACACTCCCACAGGGGGAGATCGAGGCCTGCCCAGGTCATTTAACTGGCAAAACTTGTTTGATAATCGACGCGTGCTGTGGCTGCTGGCAGCACTACTGATCGTGTCTATTGCCACTACCATCGCTACTCTGCAACCGCTGCGCTCCAATGCGCTGGTAAAACCCTCAACACTCTCCGCTGACTGGTGGTTGTATCCGGTCGAAACCAACGCGTTTAAACGACTGCCCGTCATTCCGGAGAAATTAAACGCGATTGCCATACTGCCCGGCGGCGATAGCACGCTGATAGCTGTTGGCGACAATGGATTGATCGTGCGTAGCCCGGACGGCGGCCGGACGTGGAACAAGATCAGTGTGCCATTCCAGGCGCTACAGCAACAGCAGCAACAGGTTCAGGAAATTCAACAAAAGGTTGATAAAAAACAGCAACTAAAAGAAGAGCCAGCACAACAGGAGGAACCCGCCTCGATCATTCCGTTGGACACAAATAACGAGTTTCTGTCCGCCGATCTGGTGGACGTATTTTTTCTCGATGCGAACCGTGGCTGGGCGGTGGGAGACGATGGCGCGATACTCGCCAGCAGTGACGGTGGCGCCAGCTGGCAGGCACAACGCAGCAGCGTTAGTAACCGTATTAATTCGGTACAGTTTATCGATGCACAGCGTGGCTGGGTCGTGGGCGACGATGGTGCGGTGCTCGCCACCAGCGATGGTGGCACCAGCTGGCAGCCACAAAGAAGTGATCCAACCGGCCTCCTGAATTCGGTACAGTTCATCGACGCACAGCGTGGCTGGGCCGTGGGTGGCAATGGCGCGGTACTCGCCACCAGCAACGGTGGCGCGAGCTGGCAGCCACAAGACAGCGGTACCACCAGCACGCTTTACTCGGTGCAGTTTGTCGATGCGCAGCTTGGCTGGGCAGTAGGTGACGATGGCGCGGTTCTCGTCACCAGTAACGGTGGCGCCAGCTGGCAGGCACAAGACAGCGGTATCACCAGCACGCTTCACTCGGTGCGTTTTGTCGATGCGCAGCGTGGTTGGGCAGTAGGTGGCAGCAGTACGTTGCTCACTACTAACGACGGTGGTGTCAGCTGGCAGGCGCAAAGCAGCGGTACCGCTAGCTGGCTGCAAGCGGTGCGGTTTGTCGATGCACAACGCGGCTGGGCCGTGGGCCACGCGGGCACGGTGCTCGTCACCAGCGACGGCGGCGCCAGCTGGCAGGCGCAAAGCAGCGGTACCACCAGCTGGCTGCACTCGGTGCAGTTTATCGATGCACAACGCGGTTGGGCCGTAGGCGACGATGGCACGGTGCTCACCAGCAGCGATGGCGGCGCCAGCTGGCTGGCACAAAACAGCGGCACAATTAACTTCCTCAATTGGGTGTGGTTTGTCGATGCGCAACGCGGCTGGGCCGTCGGCGAAAATGGCATAGTAATCGCCACCAGCGACGGCGGGATCAGCTGGCAAGCCCAGGATAGCGGCACAATGGACACGCTGCGCGCGGTACAGTTTGTCGATGCACAGCGCGGCTGGGCCATGGGATACAACGGCATAGTGCTCACCACCGCTGACGGCGGCGCCAACTGGCAGGCCCAAAACAGCGGTACAAAAAATACGCTTTTCTCGGCGCATTTTATCGATGCGCAGCCCGTCGATGCGAAGCGTGGCTGGGCGGTGGGCGATGCGGGCACGATACTCACCACCAACGATGGCGGTGCGCTTTGGCAATCACAGGTCAGTGGCACCACGAGCACGCTTTTTTCGGTGCAGTTTTTAAATGAAATGCGCGGCTGGGCCGTGGGCAGGAATGGCACGGTACTAGCCACCGAAGATGGCGGCGCGCGCTGGCAACCACAGGAGAGCAACACCTCAATCCGGCTGCAATCAGTGCAGTTTGTCGATGTACAGCACGGTTGGGTCGTGGGCGACGCGGGCACGGTGCTTGCCAGCAGCGACGGTGGCGCCAGCTGGCAGGCACAAAATAGCGGCACGACATTCCGCCTGCACTCGGTACAGTTTATCGACAGGCAGCGTGGCTGGGCCGTGGGGCATCGTGGCACGGTACTCTCCACCAGCGATGGCGGTACAAACTGGGCAAATATTGCGCCATTGCGATACTCCGCACCCTGGTATTACGTGAGTTGGCTAGCGGCGTTGATCCTGTTACTACCAGCGCTCAACCCGAAGAGTCGACGCGTCCGCGAACCCACAGGCGAAATCAATGCAATCGCCAATCAGGTCACTTCCGACCGGCCGTTGCAGGGGAATGACCAGGACAGCCTCGGTTTTGGCCGCATCGCCAGGAGTGTGTCCCGGTTTTTACGGCACGAGAAAACCACCGGCCCGCTGACATTGGCCGTTTCCGGCCGTTGGGGCACCGGTAAAAGCTCATTGATGAACCTGATCAGCGCCGACCTGCAGCGACACGGTTTTGTACCAGTCTGGTTTAACTCCTGGCATCACCAGAGCGAAGAAAACCTGATCGAGGCGCTGGTTACCAGCATTCGCCAGCAGGGGAGACAACCCTTTTTCACCTCGCGTCCCCCATTTGTCAATCCGTACTGGTTTGCATTTTTCTTTCGCCGTCTGTTTCGCTGGAGTGCCGCCCATTATCTGCAAATCCTGCTACTGGTTTGCACCGCGACCGTGGCGCTGACATTTTACGGGCACGATCAGTCCCGCTTACGCACGCATATCACTCAGATACAGCAATTGGTCAATCCAGCTGAAACGCCATTGCCTGAAACTGACAACGAGGCTGCGGCTCCTGTATTCGGCGAAAACCTCGACTGGATCGTCGGATTGCTCAGCTCACTAATCGCGTTGGCCGGTGGCCCGGTGGTTTTAGTCAAGGCCCTGCGAACCCTGCCACGCGTCCAGAGTAGCGCCAAAAACCTGGAGTTTCGTGGGCAGTACGCGCAGTACTTCCGCAATTTCAACGATAACCTGCGGCCCGTGTCACTCATCGTATTTATCGATGACCTGGATCGTTGCGACACGACCACGGTGATGCGCGCACTGGAGGCAACCAATTACCTGGTCAGTTCGGGTAATTGCTTTGTGATCCTGGGAATGGACTACAACATTGTACGCAACAGCGTGGCGGTGGGGTACGACTCCCTGACCAAAAAAATCGCGGAAGATCACGGTGAGGAAGGCAAGGCGGCATTTGCCAACGAATACCTCGAAAAGCTGATCAATATTCAACTCGAAGTGCCCGAGCTGGAAACGACGCAAATGCTGGACCTGGCTTTACCGGATGCCCACAAAGAGGATACTTCAACCAGTGAAATTTTAGCCCAACGACTACACCAGTACTGGATGCAATACTGGCGATTGATTTTTCTTGCCGGCGTCGTTGTCGCCGGATTTCAATTGGGCAACTACCTGCACGCATTAGCAGAAAACGGGAAGACTGTTGAACCCGTCCAAGCCAGTCAAACACCGACCGCTCCTGCACCGGTCCAGACGACGGCAGAGGGTCTACCAGGGGTTGTAGTCGTTGGTGATAAAACGGATCCGGATCGAGGCCCGGCCGGCAAGATTGTCTCGCCTGCAGTGACAGACAATACCATCGACTATGTGTATTTGCCGATTGCTGTAATCGTATTGGTCGGAATCTGGGTCATGATGCGAGGCCGTGACGATATTCAATATGATTCCAGTACGTTCGAACGGGCGCTCGGGATCTGGCTGCCGCTTGCATCACGACGGCGAGAAACGCCGCGCGCGGTCAAACGTTTTGTCAACCGGACCCGGTATTTTGCAATGCGTCTGCGCGACGAACGTGAGATTTCAAAAACCGCACGCGATGACGAAGCGACAATTGTCGCGCTTAGCGCAATCCTTCAAATCAATCCCGATGCGATCGACCTGCCCGCTGACGACGTTTTGGCTGGAATAGCCAGACTGGAAAAGACGGATACTATTTTAAAACCCGATACATTCGATGCGACAGTAGAACTGATCGGGCAAATGGCTGATACAGCCATCGCCGAACACGACGAAGCGTTTCAGACCAGTCTGGCCGAACAGATTAAATACACCCTGCCCCTGTTCCGGGAAATTTCAAAAGGCATCCAGATAAAGTAGTCGCCAGATACCGACCGCTCGAAAACTGGCAACTGATGACTTGCGCCGGTTGACCCCGACTGTGGGTACGATTTCCCTCTATTTCTTACGACGACCAACTTGCTAAACCTTTAAGTCATTAACTGAATCAAGGTTTTTTTCTCGTCATTGTCAGTTACCGCAGACATTGCCGTTTTAAACGCCAGTACGCTTTTATCGTGATTGGCAAGCAACTTTTCCAACTCCAATGTTTCCGCGGCACCAGGTACGCCACCCGATTCGTAGATATTTTCGACTGCCTTCAAACAATTGAAATGCGCTGTCTTACTATCACTCATATCGATAAAGGCCTGGTAGGCTATTTTCGCCGCTTCACTTAAACCGTCTATTGATTGCATACGTTCACATCCGGGTTTTATTGTCAGAAGCTCATTGTAAACGATGCTGTCGACCACAACTCAAAACCCCAGGAGCCGCCACTCGGAATTGACGCCTTAAGTTTTGCTTCCCACACATTTAAGGTCATTCGACACTGTCTGATAAACTTCGTTGAAATTAGCCTGGAACCAGGACATAACCTGTGCGACGAGCACTTGTCATTCTATACTTGATATCATTGTCGGCTTGCACCTTTTTTAACGATAAACATCACACCGCAGAGGTATCTTCTTCCATCGCTGAAGATCCTGGATTTAACCCACAACTCTCGAATATTCTGCAAGTGGCGCTAGAGAAGTCTGACAGATTTCAGGAAACTGACATCATTTCAGCCAGCTTATACATCAGCGATCGGTGTCATTGGGAAGGCACCATCGGCACAACCAAACAAGATCCCGGGATTCGGAATGATTTCTCAACACCTATTGGAAATCGAAATTCCGCTTGCGGAGCATATCGCACATCTATATAGTATATCGACGATTAACGATATAGTTAGCAATAATTATTATGCGTGCTCCTACTCAAGTGGCTCCAACGACCAAAGACCAGCCTGTTGAAAACAACATGGCAGACGAAGATTTTGCATTGATTGCCAAAGCGCTGTCGCATCCGGCGCGCATTCAAATCATCCGTTTGCTGTTGAGTAAGAAAACCTGCATCGGCGGCGATATTGTCGATGTCGTTGGTCTGGCCCAGTCTACAGTTTCAGAGCATTTGCGCATTCTTAAAGCCAGCGGCATTATCATCGGCGAAATTACCCGTCCACGGGTTTGTTATTCGCTTAATCTCGCGCGGTTACGCCCTTTTAGTGATTTCCTGGAACTGATTCTGGGCAGCGATGCAGCGGCTTCGAACGAGGAGTCTGCTTGCTGGGTATCGCCTGAGCGCAAACAATAAAATTTTAAACCTTTAAGGAACCAGTAAATGAAAACTCTAACCGTTTATGACCCCGCCATGTGCTGCTCCACCGGAATTTGCGGTGCTGACATCGATCAAAAGCTGGTGGATTTTGCCGCTGACCTCGATTGGTTGAAGAGCGAGGGAATTGAAGTCAGGCGAATTAACCTGTCGCAGGAACCCGCCTTATTCGCCGAAAATGAACAGGTAAAAACTATTCTGCAAGATTCCGGTGTAGAGGGTTTGCCCGTTATTCTGGCGGATGACGAGATGAAATCTTCCGGGCAATATCCCGACCGGATGAAACTAGCGCAAATGGCCGGTGTGACGGCTGCCGATGCTGTTGCCCGGGCATCGGCTCCTGCCACGTCGTGCTGTGGACCAGATAACGACGCTGAAAAATCATCATCAAGCTGCTGCTGATCCGACATCACCTTTAATTTACAAGCGGTATAAATCATGTTCACGAACCTGCCCAAGTTTGTTTTCTTCACCGGTAAAGGAGGTGTTGGAAAAACCTCATTGGCCTGCGCCACCTCGATCAGTCTTGTCGATGCAGGGCACAGGGTTTTGCTGGTCAGTACAGATCCTGCCTCTAACGTGGGCCAGGTTTTTGAAACCGACATCGGCAACAAGATTACCCCCATCAGCAATCTGTCGGGGCTTGACGCGATCGAGATCAACCCTGAAGAAGCTGCAGCGGGTTATCGCGAACGCATTGTCGGGCCGATGCGCGGTATTCTTCCAGCGGATGCGCTGCGCAGCATCGAAGAGCAGCTATCGGGCGCCTGCACCATTGAAATTGCCGCCTTTGACGAGTTTACCGCCCTGCTAACCGATAACGATTTGCTGGCGCGTTACGATCACGTGGTGTTCGACACCGCTCCCACGGGGCACACCATCCGCATGCTGAAACTGCCCGGCGCATGGACCGGTTTTTTACAAGACGGCAAGGGAGACGCGTCCTGCCTTGGCCCGCTGGCAGGACTGGAGAAACAACGCTCACGCTATGCCGCGGCGGTTGATCGGTTATCCGATTCCGCATCGACACGTCTTATCCTGGTGGCGCGCCCGCGTCAGTCTGCCCTCAATGAAGTGGCACGCACGTCAAAAGAGCTGGCCGAGATCGGGATTGAAAACCAGCAGCTGGCAATCAATGGAATGATGCCACAGGAAACGGGTGGCGATCCCCTGGCAGAGGCATTGTTGCAGCGTGACAAAGATGCGCTGGCCGCGACCACCCCGGAGGTGGCCGCGCTACCGTGCACGATGTTTCCGTTGCGCTCGGAAAACCTTGTCGGTCTCGATGCGTTGAAACGTTTTGCCGCCGGCGCACCCGATGAAGTTACGGGCGGACAAGAGACTGCCATGACGGATACAGGTCTGCCCACGCTCGGGGCTTTGGTCGATGATATTGAAAAACCCGGTAAAGGTTTGATCATGTTCATGGGCAAAGGTGGGGTTGGCAAAACCACGATGGCCGCCGCCGTTGCCGCCGAACTGGCTGCGCGTGGTCACGAAGTTTTGTTGAGCACGACCGACCCGGCGGCGCATATTACGGAGACCCTGGCCGGCGGGCTAAACGGCCTGACCGTCAGCCGCATTGATCCCGCGCGGGAAACCGCCAGGTACCGCGACCACGTCATGGCGACCAAAGGCAAGGGCCTGGACGATCAGGCCCGCGCGATGCTGGAAGAAGACCTGCGTTCGCCCTGCACCGAAGAGATAGCCGTGTTTCAGGCGTTTTCACGCGTCATCCGCGAAAGTTCGAAACACTTCGTGGTGATGGATACCGCCCCCACGGGCCACACCTTGTTGTTGCTCGACGCAACCGGATCATACCACCGCGATATCATGCGTCACACGGGCGATATGCCGGGCAAAATGGTAACGCCCATGATGCGCCTGCAAGACCCCGCGCAGACGAAAATCATGCTTGTCACCCTGCCCGAAACCACACCCGTTCTGGAAGCCGCACATCTGCAGAACGATCTGCAACGTGCCGGCATTGATCCTTACGGCTGGATCATCAATTCCAGTCTTGCAGCGGCGCAGACGCATCATCCGTTATTGCAAAAACGTGCCCGCTCCGAACGGGAACAGATCGCCAGGGTGCGCGACGAACTGTCCAGTCGATGCGCGGTTGTACCGATGCAGGCGGCAGAGCCTGTTGGCGTTGAAAAGCTGAAAAGTCTTTGTGCAACAGCCGACAGTTCCGCCGCTGCCTGAAGTCAGGGGTTTCAGCCATGGGCAATGATGCTGCAGAACAACAAATCTGTCCCCCGACCCTGGCGGACGTGAAAGAAGCTGCTGCCCTTTGCGATCAGGTCATAAAAACACCTCTGCTGGAAAGTCCGGAAGTAAACAATCTTTTGTCGGGCCGCTTACTGATCAAGGCTGAAACCACGCAGAGAACCGGGGCGTTCAAATTCCGCGGTGCCTATAACCGCATCCGTCAAATGGACGAGGCACAGAAAAAACGCGGCGTGATTGCCTATTCTTCCGGCAATCATGCGCAGGCGGTCGCATTGGCCGCGCAAATCTGCGGCACGTCCGCATTGATCGTGATGCCCGATGATGCCCCGCTTAGCAAAATGGCACGCACGCGTGAACTGGGAGGCGAGATAATTACTTACAATCGCGCCACGGAAGTGCGTGAAGAAGTCGCCGAGCGCATACAGGCTGAAGGCAATTACGTCATGGTGCCACCCAATGAAGACCGACGGGTGATGGCGGGCGCGGGAACCGTGGCACTGGAAATATTTGACCAGGTCGATGCGCTCGATGCGGTGCTGGTGCCCTGTGGCGGCGGTGGACTGACAGCCGCCACGGCCATCGTCATGCAGGCCCTTGCGCCAAAGACGAAAGTTTATGCGGTAGAACCGGAACTTTTTGACGATACCCGCCGCTCACTGGAAGCCGGCAAACGCCTGTCAAATCCAAAAGGACAGCAAACCATTTGTGATTCGATCATGACGGATACGCCGGGGGCATTGACCTTCCCGATCAACCAAAAGCTGTTGGCGGGGGTTTTAACCGTCAGTGATGATGATGTGCGCTGCGCCATGGCCTTTGCTTTCGAGCATTACAAGATGGTGGTGGAACCGGGGGGTGCCGTCGGCCTGGCTGCCGTGTTAAGCCAGAAAATAGACATCAGTAACAAGACAATTGCCGTCATAACAACCGGTGGCAACGTGGATGCCGCAGATTATTGTGCGAACCTTAATGCGAAGGCGGAATAAGGTAAAAAAATGAGTACAACCCTGTCACGTAAACTGATCGCCGAATGGATCGGTACATTTTCACTGCTGGCGACCGTTGTCGGATCCGGCATCATGGCCGAAAGGCTTGCGGGTGGAAATTTCGCCATCGCACTGTTGGGAAATACCATTCCGACGGGGGCAATCCTGGTGGTGTTGATCATGGTCTTTGGCCCTATTTCCGGTGCGCATCTGAACCCTGCCGTGACTCTCTCATTTGCGATCCGTCGGGAAATTTCTATAGGGGATTCTGCGCTTTATGTTGTTACCCAGATTGTGGGCGGAATATCAGGCGTCCTGGTCGCCCATATCATGTTTGACAATCCGCTGTTCGATCCCTCCACCACCGTGCGCACGGGGTTTGGTCAGTGGGTCGGGGAATTCGTCGCCACGTTCGGACTGGTCGGCACCATCCTGGGCTGCCTGAAATTCCGCGCGGAAGCCATCCCCTTTGCGGTCGGCCTTTATATCACCGCGGCCTACTGGTTTACCTCTTCAACGTCATTCGCCAACCCTGCCGTGACCATAGCGCGCGGGTTTTCGAATACCTTTGCCGGCATTCAACCCGTCGACGTCGCCGCTTTTGTGGGGGTACAATTACTCGCGGCCTGTCTGGCGACGTTCTTTTTCAAATGGTTACTGGATGAATAGGTTTTTCTGATGGTTCAAGATGATCTCCTTTCCTCGTTCGACGAGGAGATAAACCGGCACGAAGTCCCCACCCTGAAGACCCACCCGATGGTGGTCGGACAGGATGGTGAAAACCTGTTTGCCGCCGGCGTGGCAGACATGGATTTCAAGGCCGCGCCGCCCGTAATCGAAGCCATGCAAAAGCGGCTGGATCACGGGGTGTTCGGATATGAAACAGTACCGGCGGGTCTGCAACCCGCACTGATGCAATGGCTGCGAAACCGCCATGACTGGCCAGTGCAGGCAGACCATATTCTCACCTCGCCGAATATCCTGACTGCGCTGGCGATGGCGGCCTCCCTGTTTACCGACGAAGGCGACGCGGTCATCGTTCAGCCCCCCGTTTTCTTCGATTTTTTCGATGTATTAAACGAGAACCACCGCGAGATTGTGCAGAACCCGTTGATCTTTGACCAGGGGCGTTATCGGATTGACTTCGATGACCTGGAAAACAGGGCCGCCAGCCCGAAGACAAAAATGATTTACCTGTGCAACCCGCACAACCCGGTCGGACGGGTGTGGAACGAACTGGAGTTGCGAACTCTGGGTGACATCTGTAATCGACATGGTGTGCTGGTGGTTAGCGACGAAATGCACGCTGACCTTGCGTTTAGCGGTCATAAATACACGCCATTTGCGTCGCTTGGAGCGGAGTATGCAGAAAATTGCATTACCTGTATTTCACCGGCAAAGACCTTCAACATCGCGTCTTGCTGCGCTGCATTTACCTTGATAGCCAATGATGACATGAGAAAGGCATTTCAAATCGAAAACAGCCGCCTGTCGGTCAACAAAAACAACCCGTTCGCCAATGTCGCCATGGAAGCCGCCTATTCCAGCGGCGCCCCCTGGCTCGAGGCGGTTATCTCCTACCTGGAGAGCAACGTTGCAATGGTACGAAATTCATTACGCAATATCCCTGGAATCGAACTGGTCGAACCCGAGGGCACCTTTTTACTATGGATAAACTTCAACGGGCTCGAAATGGAGCCGGATGAACTCTACGCTTTCCTCAGAAACGAGGCGAAATGGTCAATTACCCGCGGGCATTCTTTTGGTAAAGAGGGGAATGGTTTTGCCAGGGTCAATATTGCCTGCACCCGGGCGAAACTCGAGACTGCACTTGGCAATCTTGAACGCGCAGTCGGCAGCTTGCATTCTTGATGCACAAGATCCAGCGCAAGGCTACCCGGGCCCGGGATGCGGCAGCAGGTATCAAATAGTCGAGCGGATCTCTGCTCAAGTCTGCTACGCGGAATTAGTAGAGGCCGACCTTGAGCAAAACCTGCGCAGTAGTCGCTCCACCGATCTTATAAAATAATCATTTTAATCAATGGGTTACGCCAGTAACTCATCATTTCCTTCCAACTCCACAACAAAAAATCATCATTTTGGACGATATCATCATGCGCCGGCAGTGGTTAGGCTGATTCGAACCTGGGGATCCACAGGCGGGTACCGGGCTTCGAAAACACACTTAAGGAGTAATCCGATGTATGCCGATAGCACCAGAAATCTCGATGAGATCCTGTCAGCCGAACAACTCGAGGCGTTTCAATCCCGGGTAGCGAAATACGATCAGAATAACGAATTTTTCCAGGAAGATTTTGATGTCATGAAGGCGTCGGGCTACCTGATCCAGGCAGTACCGGAGGAACTCGGTGGCCTGGGCCTTTCCTTTGCCGAGGTTTGCCAGCAACAACGCCGGCTCGCTTACCATGCGCCGGCTGATGCGCTGGCGATCAACATGCATATCTACTGGACCGGTGTGGCCGCCGATTTATGGCGTGGCGGCGATAAGTCGCTCGAATGGCTGTTGCGCGAAGCCTGTGCCGGAGAAGTTTTCGCTGCCGGTCACGCTGAAAAAGGTAACGACGTACCCATGCTGCATTCGACCTGCAAGGCCGAGCGTGTGGATGGCGGCTATTGTTTCACCGGCCGCAAAAACTTCGGTTCCCTGTCCCCGGTCTGGACAAGGCTGGGCTTACATGGCATCGATGATTCCGACCCCGACAACCCGAAGATTATTCATGCGTTTCTTCCGCGCGATGCGGGAGGATTCGAGGTAAAGGAGAACTGGGATGTGATGGGCATGCGCGCGACGCAAAGTCACGATACGCTGCTCGATGCGGCCTTCGTCCCCGACAAGTACATCGCCAGGGTGCTCGACGAGGGCATGAAAGGCGCGGATATGTTCATCGTCGCCGTTTTTGTCTGGGCACTGCTCGGATTTGGTAATGTTTATTGTGGCCTCGCGCAGCACGCTTTTGACAAGGCGCTGGCGTCGATTCCAAACAAAACATCGGTCGCGATGAGCCGCTCCATGGCCTGGCATCCGGAAGTACACAAGGGCGTCATGGAGATGGCCGTCGAGCTCGATGCGATCAAGGCGCACCTCGACCGCACCGCCGATGACTGGACTAACGGGGTCGACCATGGCGCCATGTGGGGTGCGAAGGCGTTGATGACCAAGTATCATACAGTTGAATCCGCCTGGCGGGTCATCGATCGTGCTTTTGAGCTTGCCGGTGGATTCGGTATATTCCATGCCTCGGGTTGGGAAAGGATTTTACGCGATGGTCGCATTGGCAGAATTCATCCGGGCAACGTTGCCATCACCACTGAATTCGTCGCGAAAATGTATCTGAACCTGGACATTGATGCACAACCCCGCTGGGGTTAATTCGGCAGAATTCGCAATTGCGTCTTTTAAACCCGTTTGCGAATCGCCGATACCAATAAAAGTACAACATTAAGGAGTCCTGTCATGCCGATGTTTATTATTGAACGTAATTTTGCAGAAAAGATTTCGCTCGACCCGAACGACGAAGTAATTTTGAAAATCAACGAAGATGTCGGGGTGAAATGGCTGTATTCATTTTTGTCACTGGACAAGAAAAAAACCTATTGCCTGTACGAGGCACCCAATGCCGAGGCGGTGTACGAGGCCGCACGCCGCGCGAATGTGCCGGCGGACACGGTCATCGAGGTCGATTCGCCGGTCGGCCCAGCGCTGGTTCCCGCTTGAATCTCGCCATTCACCCAGAAGAGATCGCCAGCTAGTGACACCAACCGGAGCGCATCAATGGAACGCCGGCTAGCCGCGATACTGGCGGCCGATGTCGCAGGCTACTCGTTGTTAATGAATAACGACGAGGATGCCACCTACATGGCGTGGCGCTCGGCACGCGCCGAGGTCATCGACCCGGGCATCGAAACCTGCCAGGGTCGCATCGTCAAGCATACCGGTGACGGGTTTCTGGCCGAATTTCCAACCGTGCTCGCCGCGGTCGAATGTGCGGTCGATATTCAACAGCAAATGGGGCGGCGCAATGAAAGCCTGGAAAATGGCCGCCGCTTTGAATTCCGCATCGGTATCAATCTCGGCGACATTATTGTCGACAGCGAGGACATCCATGGTGA
>Ga0265306_10000116_pt1 | contig 31251 bp, 30 predicted proteins | sample Helome_3_FD_192493 | JGI IMG/M metagenome (GOLD analysis project Ga0265306, IMG submission 192493) | Marine sediment microbial communities from subtidal zone of North Sea - Hel_20160420 (Illumina Assembly) | ecosystem: Environmental > Aquatic > Marine > Subtidal zone > Sediment ... | reverse complement strand
TTCATAGGCCCGCGGAAACGGCGAGGCCAGCGCCGTATAATCCAGCGTTTGCGATGCCTCGCAGCGGCCCAGGTTCAGGGCTTGCGATATCGCATTCAGACGCGGCGCCGCATTAGACCAGTCGTCCATGGCCTGTTGCAGGGTTTCTGCTACGTCGGCAACGGCTACAAATTGGGTAAGGTCGCGGTTGACCACGATCAGTGTGCCGTCACGGCCGCCTGCTTTGAGTGATGCCAGTTTCAATGTATTGCTCCCTTGCTCTTTTTCATCATCGTCTATTGTGCAGACCAGGAATCCACGTATCCGTCCCATTCAATGGCGCTGGCGCGGTCGTCGGCCGTCAGCGCGTCACGGGTGTCGATCATCACGGCCACCTCATTGGTACCCCGGGCCTTCTGTTCGAAGGCATTTTGCAGTGCTTTCGGATGCGGACCGTGGGTAAATCCCACCGGGTGCCAGGTAATCATACCCGGGTGGATGTTGTCCCGGCTGAAGAACTCGCCTTCGTGGTAAAAAATGACTTCGTCGTAATCGTCGTTATTATGGAAAAACGGCACTTTCAGTGCGCCGGGGTCCGTTTCGAACGGCCTGGGTGCAAAGGTGCATACGACAAAGCGGTTCGCCATAAAGGTCGTATGGGCTGACGGCGGCAGGTGGTAGCGATCGCTCAGCACGGGCCGGATGTCCCGCCAGTTCACCCGCACCGGCGCCAGGTCACCTTTCCAGCCAATCGCATCCAGCGGGTTGAACGGGTAGACAATCTTGCTGATGCTGCCCCGGCTTTTGACCTGGACTTCCCATTCGGTCTCATCCTGCTGCGCCATGAAGGCATCATCGATTGCCGGCACATCGAGCACAGCCGGGTCGAAAATAGCATGGGGGCCGAGCATGCCCTTGTCAGGCAGCATATAACTGCTGCCGGTCGCCTCGATCATCAGCACCTGCATGGCCTGGTTCGATTCCAGGCGCCACATCGTGCTGCGCGGAATCACGATGTAATCGCCCTCGCGCACGGCGAGGTGGCCATAGTCGCAGAAGAGATCGCCAGAACCCTGGTGGATAAACAGGAGTTCATCTCCATCGGCATTGCGCACCAGGGTGTCCATTGAAGCCTGCATGGTCCAGGTACGTAACCTGACGTGGGCATTGTGCAGCAGGCCGAAGGCGTCCCATGGACTCGGCCCCATCACGCCAAGGTGCGTCGTATCAAATGCCCGCGGCTTGAGATCACCCTCAAAGCGCAACCAGTCAGTGGGACGGTTACGGTGGTACATATGGGTGGCCGGCCCAAAAAAGCCCTCCCTGCCCAGTTCACGTTCGTAACTTCCTTCAGGCAAATCGCAATGTGCCTGGCGGGAGGCGTTGCCTTCCGTGCGGGGAAATGAAATCCAGTTTCGGGACATGGTGCAATTCCGTATTCAGCTAGCAGAGACATATGATACCAGCTGCATTTTCAAATGCCCTGCAACAGCGCCCCTGGCATGGCGGAGCGGTTTTCGGCAAAGCCGAAAGAAGTACCGCCATGCCAGGGGCGCGGTGTCTTATAAAGTATGTCGCGGCAGTAATTAAAAAGAAGCCGGGAATAGCAGCATTCCCGGCTTCCAAACATCCCGATAAGAAGGGAGTTCGGGATGTCTCGCTGGAGGCTCGCCGGCACAGGGATGTGAGGAGGCGAGCCTGGAGGAGCCAATATCGTTTCGCTTCATAAAGTGGCGAGATGCGAAACGCCTAACTTGTTAGCCAGGGAGGGCTGGCTCCTTGGTTCTTAACGCGTCAACCCGCACCGCTGCCTTCGACTTGAAGGCAACGGCATTGCGGGTGGCGAGGTGGCGAGATGTACGCAGCTGAAGCTGCCAGTAAAAATCTAGTTGCAGGATCCTAGGTTATAGATGGCAGCGATGCTTTCAATTTCTGCCATGCAGTCCAGAGTTTCTTCATCAGTGAGGTTGTCGAGAACCTGTTCGTCAGCAACAAACTGCCCATCATAAATGCACCCCATTGCATCAGAGTAGAAGAACTCTTTATCTAATCCGGTAACCTCATCCTTCCAGATAACTACATTGATGGTTTCCGTTAGCATGGCCAAAGACGGACTTCCAAGCGAACATACGTCGGCCATGCTCACATCGGTCCAGCATGGGCAGAAAAAATCCGGTGTTGGATCTGGTTCCGTTACAGGGTCTTCAGATCCGGGAAGGCGGTATTTTGCCCGCTCAAAAAATTTGGCGGCGATTTTATCTTTAGCCTTATCGTCGGCATTGTGCCAGGCAACGCACAGTCCATAGAGTCCATTTTTCTTGGTCACGCCATCACATTCGCCGGTCTTTGCGGCGAGCAACTGGCTGGAAAAGATGGAAATGATGAGGGCGAACAAGCCCAATGAGATTAATTTACGCACTTTGCACTACTCCCTTAGTTGTCAGGAAAAACTTCCTTTTCCCCTCTACACCCCTAACCATGCAGGTTTCATGCCATAAATTGAATAAATTTGATATTCTCTTAAATTACATGATGTTATGGGATAGGGCATTAAGAACCACAGGCCACAAAAACCTGTTTTTGATGACAATTTCCGTCAGTTTTTGCACAAACAACGCCCTGGTCTCCCCTCCAGGATATAGTTCTTGCCAAAAATAGCCGTTTCTGGTACATTTCTCCGGCTTTTTTGGCCACTTTCGGTCACCAAAGTAAACAAGACGTGTCAGCGGCCCGGTTCGGGTCAGGACTACGCGTCAAATACGCACACTCACCGCAACGGTTCAGAGGGGTGCCCTTGATCGAAAAGAGGGTCTCTGCAACGGGTGAGTGGAGGACTAACCCCGGACACTCGCAGCCTTGTATCCAAATTGGACGCTGCAGAGTCTCCTGTATTTAAAGGACACACAAAATGGCTAACGTCACGATGCGCCAGATGCTTGAAGCAGGCGTTCACTTCGGTCACCAGACCCGATACTGGAATCCCAAAATGGCCCCGTATATTTTCGGTGCCCGCGGCAAGATCCACATCATCAATCTCGAAAAGTCACTGCCCATGCTGAATGATGCAATGAACTTCATCAGCAAGCTGGCTGCCAAGCGCGGTTCAGTCATGTTCGTCGGCACCAAGCGAGCGGCCAGTTCGGCCATGGCTGAAGAAGCGGCTCGTTGCGGCATGCCCCATGTCTCGCATCGCTGGCTGGGCGGAATGTTGACCAACTACCGTACCATTCGTGCGTCCGTTAAACGCCTGAAGCAGCTGGAAGGAATGCACGAAGATGGCAGCATCGAGCACCTGGTGAAGAAAGAAGTTCTGCAACTGACCCGTGAACGCGACAAGCTGGAGCGCAGCCTGGGTGGTATCAAGGACATGAAACACCTGCCTGACGCACTGTTCGTTGTAGATGTCAGCCATGAAGACATCGCAGTCAAGGAAGCCCGCAAGTTGGGAATTCCCGTGATCGCAGTGGTCGACACAAACTGCTCACCGGAAAAAATTGATTACGTTATCCCGGGTAACGACGACGCGATCCGTTCGGTCCGCCTGTATGCTCAGCTGGCTGCTGACGCAGTCCTCGAAGGCCGTGCATCCGCGCCGCAGGTTGACGTTGACGATGAATTCATCGAACTGGATGCAGAAGGCAAGCCCATCAAGCGCAAAGCGGCCAAGGCCAAGCCCGAAGCCCGCAAAGGCGAACGCAAAAAAGTAGCCAAGAAAGTCGTCACACGCAAAGCGCCAGCAGCCCCGGTTGTTGCGGCAGCTGCGGTTGCAACAGAAGCAGTAGCCGAAGCAGTGGCAGAAGAAGTTGTTGCTGAAGCAGTAGCCGAGGAAGTAGCCGAAGTAGTGGCAGAAGAAGTCGTTGCTGAAGCAGTAGCCGAGGAAGTAACCGAAGTAGTGGCAGAAGAAGCCGTTGCCGAAGTAGTAGCCGAGGAAGTAGCCGAAGCAGTGGCAGAAGAAGTCGTTGCCGAAGCAGTGGCCGAGGAAGTAGCCGAAGCAGTGGCAGAAGAAGTTGTTGCTGAAGCAGCAGCCGAGGAAGCGGCAGAAGAAGCCGTCGCCGAAGAAGTCGTTGCAAAGGCAGCCACCAAGAAGGCAGCCTCGAAAAAGAAAGCAACCAAAAAGAAGGTTGCCAAGAAAAAAGCTGCCAAGAAAGCAGCCGACAAGTAAGCATTGAAATAATTACTGAAATCAAGAAGAGGAACATCTCATGGCAGTAACAGCTGCAATGGTTAAAGAACTGCGCGAACGTACCGGCGCAGGCATGATGGAATGCAAAAAGGCATTGGTGGAAACCAATGGTGACCTGGATGCCGCTATCGAAGCGCTGCGCAAGTCCGGCCTCGCTCAGGCGGACAAGAAAGCAAGCCGTATTGCGGCTGAAGGCAAGATCGCGCTGGCTATCTCCGAAGGTGGCAATAATGCCGTCATGGTAGAGGTCAACTGTGAGACTGACTTTGTAGCGAAAGACTCTAGTTTTAATGCTTTCGCCGAAGCGGTTGCCCGCAATGCCCTGAATGACGAGCCCACTGACGTTGACGCACTGATGGCAACCACCATCGACGGCGCCAGCGTAGAAGAGGCCCGCCAGGCGCTGGTCAGCAAGATCGGCGAGAACATCAAGGTTCGCCGGTTTGTGCGTGACACAACGAGCGGCAAACTCGGCGCTTATGTCCATGGCGGAAAAATCGGCGTTCTGGTCAGCATCAGCGGTGGCGACGAAGAACTCGCCCGCGATCTCGCCATGCACGTTGCGGCGCTGAATCCCGAGTACATTTCGGCCGACGACGTACCAGCTGACGTCATGGCGCATGAGAAAGATATTCTCATCGCCCAGGCGCAAGACAGTGGCAAACCTGCTGAAATTATCGAAAAAATCGTAACCGGACGCTTGCGCAAACACCTTGCAGGTATCACACTGCTTGGGCAGCCTTTCGTCAAGGACGGGGACATCACCGTGGCCAAACTGCTCGAGCAGAAATCAGCCAGCGTTATAAGTTTTGACCGTCTCGCTGTGGGCGAAGGCATCGAAAAGAAAGAAGATAACTTTGCTGAAGAAGTGATGCAACAGGTAACCGGTGGCTGAGGAAACATTCCAGAGAATCCTCCTGAAACTCAGTGGCGAAGCGCTGCTGGGGAAAGAAGACTACGGCATCGATCCGGATATCATTCACCGGATCGCTGTCGAAATCAGTGATGTCACCAAGCTGGGCATACAGGTTGCCGTCGTTATCGGCGGCGGCAACATTTTCCGCGGAGCTGGCCTCGCCGAATCCGGCATCGATCGTATTACGGGCGACCATATGGGAATGTTGGCTACTGTGATGAACTCACTGGCCTTGCAGGACGCCCTTGAAAGCATCGACGCAGACGCCCGGGTAATGTCCGCCGTGTCAGTGCACGATGTATGCGAGGACTACATTCGCCGGCGCGCTGTCAGGCATTTGGAAAAAGGCCGCGTCGTCATATGCGCCGGGGGCACCGGCAACCCGTTTTTCACAACCGACACCGCCGCCGCCCTGCGAGCGATCGAAATCGGTGCGGACATCGTATTGAAAGCAACCAAGGTAGACGGTGTCTATTCGGCCGATCCGGTCAAAGACCCTTCTGCGGTTCTCTTTGACGAACTGGGTTATGACCAGGTGATTGAAAGTAAGCTGGGCGTGATGGACGCCAACGCAATTGTACTGTGCCGGGGACAGGATATGCCCATCCGGGTTTTCAACGTTTTTGGAGAAGGAAACCTCGTGCGCATCATGAAAGGCGAGTCACTGGGCACGCTGGTCTGCTGAATTCGTATACTAAACCTTATCCTCATCTAGGAGATTTTCATGCTTCCTGAAATCAAAAAAGACTCCCGGACTCGCATGAACAAGAGTCTTGAGTCCCTGCGCCATGAGTTGGCAAAAATTCGCACAGGCCGCGCACATCCGAGCCTTCTTGAACACGTTCATGTGGACTATTACGGCAGCGACGTTCCGATTGGGCAGGCTGCCAGTGTTGCGGTGGAAGACGCCCGCACACTCAGCGTGACGCCATGGGACAAGGCCATGGTGCAGGTCATCGAAAAGGCCATCCTGACTTCAGACCTCGGCCTCAATCCCAGTACAGCGGGACAGGTCATCCGCATCCCCCTGCCCCCGCTGACCGAGGAACGCCGTCTCGAATTGGGCAAGGTGGTGCATCACGAAGGTGAAAACGCAAAAATCGCCATTCGCAATATACGGCGTGATGCAAACCACCAGATCAAGGAACTGCTGAAAGAAAAAGAAATTTCCGAGGACGATGAACGCAAGTCCGAGAAAGAAATTCAGGACGTAACAAACCTTGCAGTGAGCAAGGTTGATGAGATCGTCGCTGAGAAGGAAAAAGAGCTTCTTGAAATCTGACCCGGCTGGGGGTTTTTCGGCATGAGCAGACCAACGGACATTCCGGCCCATGTCGCAATCGTAATGGATGGTAACGGCCGTTGGGCCGAGAAAAAAAACCGGCCCCGCACGTTCGGCCACCAGACCGGCCTGAAAGCCCTGCGCAAAATCGTACAATACTGCGGCAGCATCGGCGTCAAGGAACTGACGGTATTCGCTTTCTCCAGCGAGAACTGGAGTCGGCCGGAGAAAGAGGTCAACCGCCTGATGGAACTGTTCATGCGAGCGCTGGACCGTGAAGTAAAAGAACTGCACGAAAACGGCGTACGTGTTCGTTTCATCGGCGACCTTTCTGCGTTCAAACCTGAAATGCAGCAAAAAATAGGCCTGGCCATGAGCCGGACCGAAGGCAACCAGAGGATGACCCTTAACGTGGCAGCAAACTATGGTGGCCGCTGGGACATCCTCAATGCCGCACGCAAAACGGCCGAGGCCTATGCAAACGGTGAAATTTCACTTGAGCAGGTCGATGAGCTCTACTTTTCGGAACAGACTGCGTTGTCTGCCGGTCACGACCCGGACCTGTTTATCCGGACCGGTGGAGAAATGCGGATCAGCAACTTCCTGCTGTGGCAGTCTGCATACTCAGAATTGTACTTCTCGGAAATTCTGTGGCCGGATTTCAGCCCCGAGACACTCGATGAAGCCATCATTGCTTACAACACCAGGGAACGGCGATTCGGATTGACCGGCAAACAGGTTCGCCGCCCCACTGCACAAGGAACGTGATGAGTGCTTAAGACCCGGATTTTAACAGCGCTGATTATCTTTCCAGCCACACTAGGGGCAGTTTTCCTGTCGCCTCCATGGCTGTTTCAGCTACTGACCGCTGTCCTTTTGCTGACCGGTTGCTGGGAATTCAGGCGGCTTGCCGACCTCTCCAAAGCGGCTGGCTGGACGCTGCAGGTATTACAGACTCTCATTGTTGTTTTGCTCATCTACTACTGGCCCATGGCGGAATCTGCGGCTGTGGCAGCACTTTCTGCGGGCTGCCTGGCCTGGTTACTGATGTTTTGCCGGTTGCCGGCGTTTCACGATGACGCCAAAACCAGCACGCGCTACCGGTACATGGGCTTCCTTTCTGCCCTGGTCGCCATAACTTCATGCTGGTTTGCCCTTTGCTGGCTGCAGGATCAACCCGGGGGACCCTTTGTAGTGTTCCTCCTTCTGCTGATCATATGGGCTTCAGATGTAGGCGCCTACTTTACAGGCAAGCAATTCGGCAAGCGCAAGCTGGCGCCGGTGATCAGTCCAAAGAAAACCTGGGAAGGTGTCTACGGCGGAATTGCACTGGCCATTGCTGCTGCATTCCTATGGTCGTATCTCATCGCGGGACTTGATATCTCCGCTGTTGCCTTACTGATCATGACGGTGGTTACCGCCCTGTCTTCAGTAGGTGGTGATCTCTTCATCAGCATCCACAAGCGGACGGTGGGTCTGAAAGACACGGGCACCCTGTTCCCCGGACATGGCGGCGTCCTCGACCGCTATGACAGCCTGCTTGCGGGGGCGCCATTTTTTGCGCTGGTTTATGGAGTGCTGACACCGTGAAACGTGAGAAAATCTCCGTGCTGGGCTCGACCGGCTCGATTGGTGTAAACACGCTGGATGTCATCAGCCGGAACCAGGACCGCTTCCAGGTACATGCGTTGACCGCGAACCGGAATGTGTCAAAACTGGCCGAACAGTGCGCTCGCTTTGATGCCAGCCTGGCCGTGATCGCGGACAGATCGCTGGAGTCAGAATTGGCGCGAGCTTTGAAGCTGGCAGGGGCCAAGGCAGATGTTTTATCCGGTGAACCCGGCCTTATTGAAGCCGCCGGTGGATCAGAAACCGACATCGTGATGGCCGCCATCGTGGGCGCTGCAGGGCTGAGTTCAACCTTCGAAGCCGCACACCGTGGCAAGAAAATTCTGCTGGCAAATAAAGAATCCCTGGTGATCGCCGGTGAGGTCTTCGTGGCGGAAGCACGGCGCAATCATGCGGTAGTCATACCGGTCGATTCTGAGCATAACGCCATCTTCCAGGCCCTGCCCGAAGGCTTCGAGCATGGCCTGGCAGAGCGGGGAGTTGAAAAAATCATCCTGACGGCTTCCGGAGGACCATTCCGCGAATTGCCGGCAGAACGATTCTCCAGCGTGACGCCTGAGCAGGCCTGCAATCATCCCAACTGGAGCATGGGCCGGAAAATTTCCGTAGACTCAGCCACCCTGATGAACAAGGGCCTGGAAGTCATTGAAGCCCGCTGGTTGTTCAATGCGGACCCGGACCAGATTGAAGTGCTGGTTCATCCGCAAAGCATTGTTCATTCGATGGTGTCCTATCGTGACGGCTCAGTACTGGCACAGATGGGTACTCCGGACATGCGCACACCGATTGCACACGCACTGGCATGGCCCAGGCGCATTGAAGCGGGCGTCAAACGCCTCAATCTAGCCCAGATGAATGACCTCAGTTTTGAAAAGCCGGACTTGCTGCGATTTCCCTGTCTTGGGCTGGCTTTCGAGGCCATGGCCAGCGGCGCCAGCGCACCGGTTACACTAAATGCCGCCAATGAAATCGCTGTCGGAGCGTTTCTCGATGGCAGAATTGCGTTTGACAGCATCCCGCGCCTGGTTGCTGATGCAATGGAACGTATTGCCGTGTCAGCTATCGAAAGTCTTGAGGATGTACTGGAACATGACCAGCTGGCGCGACGCACGGCCAACGAATGGGTAACAGATAATAATGGGTGAAATTATTGGTTCAATCTGGTGGTTACTGGTCGCTCTCGGCGTATTGGTGACATTTCACGAATTTGGCCACTTCTGGGTTGCCAGAAAACTTGGCGTGCGGGTTTTGCGATTTTCCGTTGGTTTTGGCAAAGCCATCTGGTCACGGCGTAGCGCCGACGACACCGAATACGTGATTGCAGCCATACCGCTGGGCGGTTACGTAAAAATGCTGGATGAACGTGAAGGCGAGGTGCCGGACGATCAATTAGACCAGGCGTTCAACCGTAAGCCGGTCTGGAGCCGGATAGCCATTGTCGCTGCGGGCCCGGTATTCAACCTGATACTTGCGGTACTGGCCTTCTGGGTCATGTTCATGGTGGGTATTCCGGAGTTCCGGCCACTGGTAGGCTCTGTTTCCGGAATTGCAGCCGAAGCCGGCATCGAGCCCGGCGATACGATCGTTGCTGTCAACGATCTGGATACCCGGGCCTGGTCACACGCAATCCTTGAACTGGTTACTCAAGCGCTTGATCGCGAACCGACCAGGGTTACCGTGGAGAACGCCAGTGGCATACGCTCTGATCACGTACTGGCCCTGGACCGGCTGGGGCCTGATTTTAGCGAAGAAAAAACTCTGGAGGCCCTGGGTATTGAGCCATGGCGCCTCGAGATCCCACCAGTCATCGGCGAGGTCAGTGACGGCAGCCCTGCGTTCAGGGCCGGGCTGTACAAGGGCGACCGTATCGTTCAGATTGCCGGCGAAGAAGTCACCAGCTGGTCCTGGATTGGCCGCCTGGTGCAAACCCATGGCGTGGAAGATCAGCCGTTGGCGCTCACGGTAGACCGTGACGGCGTCATCATGGAAATGGAAGTGCTGCCGCGACGTGAAAAATCCGGGACCTTTTCAAGCCGTTTGCTGCTGGGCGTGACAAACGCTGAAATAAGCGAAGAGCAAAGATCAGAACTGGAACGAGCGGCAATCATCCTGCGCCTGGGCCCGCTCGAAGGCCTGGCGGCCGCCGTCAAGGAAACCTGGCGCTTGACCGGTGCCACGCTCGGCCTGCTGGCCAGAATGGTTAGCGGCAGCGCATCGGTCAAGAACCTTTCCGGACCAATCAGTATCGCCCAGTTTGCCAATTCATCAGCCTCGGCCGGTATTTCGCAATTTCTTTTCTTCCTCGGTGCGATTAGCCTGAGCCTGGGCATCCTCAATCTGTTGCCGATTCCGGTGCTGGATGGCGGTCATTTGCTCTATTACCTGATAGAATTGGTCAAAGGAAGCCCGGTATCTGATCAAGTTCAGGTAGCGGGCCAATATTTTGGGCTGATTGCCCTGGCCGGTCTGATGAGCCTGGCATTTGTTAACGATATTTTACGTCTGGTCGGTTAGGCTTTCTAAACCAATGATAAGAACATTAGCTCTGATCCTGAGTTGCCTGCTGTGGGCCAATACCGCACAGGGCGCAGACTCATTTGCCATTTCGGATATTCGCGTAGAAGGTCTACAGCGAATTTCCGAAGGCACCGTATACAACTACCTGCCTCTGAATCCCGGAGATACGCTGACACCGTCAAATGCGCGTGCGTCCATCCGCGAACTTTATCGCACCGGTTTCTTCCAGGATATTCGACTGGACCGGGAAGGTAGCATCCTGGTGATTACGGTCAGGGAAAGGCCTGCCATTGCAACGGTTTCGCTTTCGGGCAACAAGGCCATCAAGGAAGACGAACTACGCCGCGTCCTGTTCGATATCGGTCTGTCCGAAGGCGAAGTATTTGACCGGTTGGTACTGGACCGCCTCAAGCAGGAACTGATCAAGCAGTATTTCAGCCAGGGCCGTTATGCGGTCAGTGTCGACACGCGGGTGACCGAACTCGACCGCAACCGCGTCCGCATAGCCATCGTCATTGACGAAGGTGACGTGGCCGAGATACGCCACATCAATATCGTGGGCAATGAGACCTTTACCGACAAGGAAATTCGCGAGGATTTCGAAGCAAATATCAAGCCGAAGTGGAAGTTTTGGTCCAAGGAAGGCCAGTATTCACGCGAGAAACTTTCCGGCGATATGGAAAAACTACGCTCTTACTACCTGGACCGCGGATACGTTGATTTCAGTGTCGAATCAACGCAGGTCGCGATCGGGCCGGAAAAGGAAGACATCTACATCACCGCTAACGTCGTGGAAGGCGATGTGTATGGCGTTGACGAAGTATCTATCACGGGTGACCTGGTGATCGACGAAGGCACATTGCGGCGCCTGATCGTAGCCCAGCCCGGGGAAATTTTTTCACGCAAGAAAGTGGAACAAAGCGTGGAAAACATCACCTCTGTGCTGTCCAACATTGGTTATGCCTTCGCCAACGTAAACCCCATTACTGACGTTGACCGCGACAACCGGCTGGTGTCGGTCAACTTTTTCGTCGATCCGGGTAAACGGGTATACATCCGCAGAATCCAGTTTGTCGGCAACAGTAAGACCAAGGACGAAGTGCTGCGCCGGGAAATGCGCCAGATGGAGGGCGCCTGGTTTTCGCAATCGGCTCTCGACCGGTCCAAAGTTCGTCTGCAGCGCCTGACCTATTTTGAAATGGTGGAAATGGAAACTCCCGCCGTACCCGGCACGGATGACCAGGTAGATGTCATTGTCAGTGTTTCGGAACGCCCGGCAGGCAGCTTCACCGTTGGCCTGGGTTACTCGCAGGTGCAGGGCCTGATTTTCTCACTCAGTATTCAGCAGGAAAACTTCATCGGCAGTGGCAAGCGCCTTGGGCTGGGCTTATCGCACAGCAGTATCATCAGCAGCCTGAACCTGACCTACGACAACCCTTACTGGAATGATGACGGAGTCAGTCGCGGATTTTACGCCCGCTACCAGGAATTCGACCAGGGGGCAGCCAATATCTCCACGTTCACCTCCAGCGAGTGGGCGCTTGGCATGAATTTCGGTGTGCCTGTGACCGAAGTGGATTACCTGCGATCGGGCTTCGGTTACCGCAATTCATCTTTGAATATCGGGTCTTTTTCATGTATTGAGATTGATCCCGAAAATCCGCTGCTCTGTACTGAATTCGGCCTCCGCCCATCAAATGGCGACCCCTTGTCACATTCCCTCGATTTCAACGGCGACGGCATCATATCCGAGGATGAGCGTAACTTCGATGTATTTGACTGGTCTGTCAGCTGGACACGCGACAGCCGCAACCACTTCCTGAACCCATCACGCGGATCTGCCCAGTCACTGACTCTGCAGGCAGCGCTGCCCGGCAGTTCACGGCAGTACTACAAGCTTTTCTATCGCGGCGCCAAATTCTGGCCGATCTGGCGCGGGTTGGTGTTTTCCGTCAGGGGAAATATCGGTTACGGAGACTCGTATGACAATTACGACAGTAAATCGCAGGCGGTAGACATTGGCGTCGATACGCCCATCGGCGAATGCGACCCTTCAGACCTGATGAAACTTGATACCGGATTGCCGTTTTACGAGCATTTCTACAGTGGCGGCGTTCGCGATCTGCGTGGTTACGACGATAACACCCTGGGTCCAAAAGACGCGTTCTGCCGTTCGGTCGGTGGTGACTTCAAGGTTGCGGGCGGCGTTGAACTGGCCTTCCCGACCCCGTTTGTTGGTTCCCAGAGCGGCACCCGTATCGCATTGTTCGTTGACACCGGTTACGTCTATGAAAACGTCAGCGCGTTTGAACTGAATAAGATGAGGGGCTCCTTTGGTCTTTCGGTCACCTGGGAAGCCCCGATCGGTCCCATCGTGATTTCCTACGCTTTCCCGTTCAACGACCAGCCGGGCGACCGTACCGAGGACCTGCAATTCTCCTTTGGAACAACGTTCTAGTAAATATTCTTAATTCTTCGTGTTGCGTGTACAATACGGAGTATGTGGTATTGTGCCCGGACAATTTGCGTCCTGCTGCTCGGCCTGGCTCTCAGCGCTTCGGTCGACGCCCAGCAATTGCGTATCGGCTATGTCGATATGAAGCAAGTGCTGGACAGCGCACCACAGGTCGTTGCCGGAAGAGCCAAGCTGGACCAGGAGTTCCGTTCACGTAACGACGCCATCGAAATGGATGATATGCGGGGCAATGCGCTGGAACAACGTCTGCAACAGGCAGACATGACCTCTGAAAACCGCCTGCAGGTGGAAAGGGACTTGCGCGACATACGCCGCAATGTCAGCCGCCGCAAGGAAGACTTGCGCGACGAGTTGTCGTTCCGCCGCACAGAAGAGGTACAGCAACTCGAAGAACAGATCAATATCGCCGTGCAGGAAATAGCGCAACGCAATGGTTTTGATCTTATCATTTCCAGCCCGGTGATCTATGCGAATCCTGATCTGGACATCACCGGCCTGATTCTGGAACAGCTGGAAGTCGAATTCATGGCCGACCAGGCAGAATTCGGAACCCCCTGATTTCGCCGGTCACAGGAATGCCAGTCACGCAAAGCAAGCACAGCCTGTCGGATCTTGCTGCCCGCTTCGAACTGCAACTCGTTGGCGATGGAAGCAAGCTGATTGACGGCGTTTCCACGCTGAAAGAAGCGGGGCCGACGCAACTTACCTTCCTGGCCAATCGCACTTACAAAAAGCATCTACCGGCAACCCGTGCCGGCGCTGTGATACTCAGGGAAGAAAATGCAGCGGACTGCCCGGTCGATTGCCTGGTGGCTGCTGACCCATACCTGGCCTACGCCAGGCTGGCGAACCTGTTCGACCACCGCCCGGCGGCGCTACCGGGCATCCACCCCACAGCGGTCATTGCCGGCAATTCCCGGATCGGAAATAACGTCAGCATTGGTGCCCATGTTGTCATTGGCGAGCATTGCGATATTGGTGACGCCTGTACCATTGGACCGGGTACCGTTCTCGAAGCTGAATGCAGCCTGGACGATGGATGCCGGCTTTTCAGCAATGTGACGCTCGGCCACGGCGTGCGGCTTGGCAAACGCGTGATGATACACCCGGGTGCTGTCATTGGTGCGGACGGCTTCGGCATTGCGTTCGCGGCTGATCACTGGGAGAAAGTCCCGCAACTGGGTTCGGTTACGATCGGCGACGATTGTGAAATCGGCGCCAACTCCTGTATCGATCGTGGCGCCATTGAAGATACGGTGCTGGGTAATGATGTGCGAATCGATAACCTGGTCCAGATCGCTCATAATGTCCGAATAGGAAATCACACCGCGATTGCTGCCAATTGCGGCATTTCCGGAAGTACTACTATTGGAGAGTATTGCCTGCTCGGTGGCAGTGTAGGGGTCGGGGGCATTCATCACCTGGAAATTGCCGACCGGACAACGATCATGGGCGGAAGTGATGTCATGAGTTCCGTCACCGAGCCGGATATGGCATGGGCCGGACACTTGCCGGCCTTACCCGCAGCACGATGGAAACGGATCCTGGTTCGCCTGCGAAATCTGGATGAACTGGCCAAAAAAGTACAAACAATCGAAACTGAAATGGAAAAACAGACTCACCATGAAAAATAACATTCTGTCTGCCCCGGTCGAGGCCGGCGACATCGAAAAATATCTGCCCCACCGGTATCCTTTTCTGCTGATTGACCGGGTGCTGTCTATGGAAATAGAACCGGAGAAAAAACTCATCGGCATCAAGAATATTACCGTCAACGAACCATTTTTCACCGGTCACTTTCCGGGCAATCCGGTCATGCCAGGCGTGTTGATGATCGAAGCAATGGCACAGGCCGCCGGCATGCTGGCCCATCTCGCGGCCGAGGTCGATGGAGAAAAAGGTGAACTGTACTACCTGGTCAGGGTAGACAACGCCCGGTTCAGCCAAATCGTGGTGCCCGGCGATCAACTGGTGCTGGAGGCCATTCAGAAACGCATCAAGCGCAGAATGGGCTGGTACGAGTGCCAGGCCACCGTGGATGGCAAGCGTGTAGCGAGCTGTGAATTACTGTGTGCAGGAAAACCTTCTTGAGCAAAATACATGAAACTGCGCTGGTTGATCCGGCCGCCCATATTGCTGACGATGCGGAAATCGGCCCCTTCACCGTTGTCGGACCGAAAGTCACCATCGGGTCCGGTAGCTGGATAGGCTCACATGTCGTTGTGACCGGCCGGACTACCATCGGCACAAACACCCGCATTTTCCATCATTCCTCGATCGGTGAAGAACCCCAGGATATGAAGTACGACGGTGAAGACACCGAGCTCATTATCGGTGACAACACCACGATCCGGGAGATGTGCACTTTCAGCCGGGGCACGATCCAGGGCGGCGGGAAAACCATCATAGGCAACAACAACTGGATCATGGCCTGTGTCCATATTGCCCACGACTGTATCCTGGGCGACAACATCATCATGGCCAACAATACGTCGCTGGCCGGGCATGTCACGGTTGGCAACCATGCCATCCTTTCCGGTTATTCGCTCATTCACCAGTTTTGCACTGTCGGCGAACACAGCTTTACTTCCTTTGCCAGCCACGTGAACCGGAGTATTCCACCTTACGTCACCGTTTCCGGGGAAAAGGCCAAGGCCAAGGGCGTAAACACCGAAGGTCTGAAACGGCGGGGCTATTCACGCGAGCAGATTCAACGGGTCCGGCGGGCTTACAAACTGCTGTATCGCTCTGGTATACCGTTGGAAGAAGCCAGGGAGAAATTGCTGGAGATGGCCAAAGATCACGATGAGATCAAACCCCTGGTGGACTTCCTGGACATCACGGAAAAGAGTTTCATTCGCTGAGCGGGCAGCAACCAACAATCGCACTGGTAGCCGGCGAAGCTTCCGGCGACCAACTCGGCGCCGCCCTGATGAAACAGCTCAGGGAACGGTACCCGCAGGCCCGCTTTGCCGGCATTGGCGGCAAGCACATGCAGGCCGCAGGCCTGGATGCCTGGTGGGACTCGGAGGAACTGGCGTTGTTTGGCCTGGTAGAAGTTCTCGCGCATATTCCACGTTTGCTCAGGTTACGCAAAGAACTCATCCACCGCCTGCGTGCTCTTACCCCTGATGTGTTCATTGGCATCGATGCACCGGATTTTAACCTCGGGCTGGAAATCAAACTGCGGCGCAGTGGCATCCGCACGGTTCACTATGTCAGCCCGACTGTGTGGGCCTGGCGCCAAAGGCGGGTCCGCAAAATCGGACGGGCCGCCGACCTGGTTTTGTGCCTGTTCCCGTTCGAACCCGGCTTTTACCGTGAACATGGAGTCAATGCCACATATGTTGGTCACCCAATGGCCGACCAGATTGACACGGACCGCGACCCGGCGGCAGCCCGAAGCAAGCTGGGCCTTGACCCGGCCTTGCAAACTGTCGCTCTTCTGCCGGGCAGCCGTGGCAGTGAAGTATCACGCCTGGCCGAGCCGATGATCGAGGCTGCGCGGAAATTATCCAGCCAGGAACCCGCGCCACAATTTGTCGCTGCCATGGCGAATGACAAGGTGCTGGCGTTGTTCCAGGCTGCCACGGAACGCCTGGATTTCAAAGAGATCGGCCTGGTCAGCAACGAGCCCAGAACAGTGATCGCTGCGGCGGATGCAGTGATCTGCGCTTCGGGAACCGCCGCCCTCGAAACCATGCTGGTCAACCGCCCCATGGTAGTGACTTACCGCATCTCTCCGGCAACCTACTACCTGGCAAAATACCTCAGGTTAATCAGGCCGCAACTTTTTTCGCTGCCCAATATCCTGGCCGGGGAAAAGCTGGTACCGGAACTCATCCAGGCTGAATCCAACGGTGAAAACCTGGCCCGGGAAACGCAACGATGGCTGGATGACGAACCGGCCAGGACCTCGCTGCACCATCGGTTTCTCGACATTCACCAAAACCTGCGCTGTAACGCCAGCAAACAGGCAGCCGATGCCATCTGCCAATTGCTGAAACCATGATCTTGCTGACTGCGGGTGTCGATGAGGCCGGTCGCGGCCCCCTGGCAGGCCCGGTAGTGGCCGCTGCTGTCATCCTTGACCCTGGCAAGCACATCGCCGGGCTGGACGATTCCAAGAAGCTCAGCGAGAAACGGCGCGAGGTACTCTACCCTGAAATCCTGGAACGATGCCTGGCCTGGGCTATCGTGGAGGTCAGCGCTGCCGAAATCGACCATATAAATATCCTGCAGGCAACGCTTGCCGGGATGAAACGTGCGGTGGAGCAATTATCGCCCGCACCCCAATTAGCCCTGGTCGATGGCAATCGTCCCCCTGCCCTTGCCTGCGAAGTCAAAACCATCATCCAGGGAGACAGCCTGGTGCCAGCGATTTCCGCTGCCTCCATCCTGGCCAAAGTCTCACGGGATCGCCTGATGAATAAGATGCACCTGAAGTATCCCGGCTATGGCTTTGACCGCCACAAAGGTTACCCCACGGCCGACCATCTGCGCCGCTTGCAAGAGTTGGGTCCTTGTGAAATACACAGAAAATCATTTGCGCCCGTGCAAAATGCGCTCGCACAAAGGGTACTGGACCTATAGGGTTTAGTCCCCGGCAGCGTCGACAAATGCCTCGATCGCTTCGCGTGTCACCGGTCCCAGGAACGCTTTGACCGCCCGCCCTTGCGGGTCGAGGATAACCGTTGTAGGGAGAACCTTGGGCGCGCCGAAGGGTTCCGGCGGCTCGAAAACATCGACCTTGAGAATGGGATAAGTCACCTCAAAATCCTCCAGGAACCCGTAAAAATCTGCGTCATCCAATTCTTCGTAGGCCAGGCCGAGCACAGTTACGTCTTCCCTTTCGTCATGCAACAACGACAGGTCAGGGATCTCTTTGCGGCAGGGGGCGCACCAGGTAGCCCAGTAATTGACCACTACCCACTCACCCCGGAAGTCACTCAGGGAAACCTCACCACCCCCCAGCCGCGTCAGGGTAAAATCAACCGGCTCTTCAGTTTCATATGCGGCCCAGCTCAGCGAAGCGAGGAGTACCATTGACAGGCAAATCCATTGACTTGCAGATTTCATATCAGGCTTCCTGTTTATTTTTTTCCAAGGTACATGCCTCTGAGCGAGCGCTCCCACTCCATGTCACCCTCTTCACGGATCGTTTGCAGAACGCTGATGTAAGCTTCGTCCCACTTCGTTTCATTGGGCAGTTTCTCAATTTCACCCAGAGGTAAATAGTAATCGCCAAGAGCGTAAAGCTCGCCAATGGACAGTTCGCCAATATCACGGGTCAGCATCCAGTTGCCGTCCTCATTGGTGTTGACAATGCTTTGCCCCCTGAGGAGGGACATCAGTTTTACAATCTGCAACTCACTTGCCTGCTGCTCCAGATCGAGCAACTCGCCTAGCGATAAACTCTGGCCGGATCTCTGGGCATTCCAGAGGTGCCCGATCAGGCGATAGGCCAATTGAAACTCCCAGCGCTGCGACCAGTCAGTATCGTATTTTCGATAATCCGAGAATGTCGTCAATGACGCCGCCAGCGACGCACCGAACAGGATCACGATCCAGACCAGGTATAACCAGAACAGGAAAATGGGAAAAGCTGCGAGTGCGCCGTAAATGACTTTGTAGCTGGCGTTGCTGACAAAGGCAACGAAACCCGCCCTGGCAAGGGAGAACAGCACGGTACTGAGAAATGCACCGATCAATGCGTGCTTGATAAAGACCCGCCGATTGGGCACCAGCACAAAAAACAGTGCAAATATCGCCCAGGTCAAAAAGAAAATCCCAACCTGCTGAACGCCCGGAGGGATGCCTTCCTGCATACCAAGCACGGTCAATATTTTTTGTGCGCTGAGTGCCATCGCCGCAGCAATCAATATCGGCCCAAGCGTCAACACGGCCCAGTACATCACGATCCGGTTAACCAGTGTCCGGTTTCGGTCAACCCGCCAGATCCTGTTAAAGGCAACTTCAATACGAACCATCAGCATCAGGGCTGTCACGATCAGCATGATAGTACCGGTGAGTGCCAGGCTGCCGATACTGTCGAGGAACGTGTTGATGTAGGGGACTATCTGCTCGCCGGCCGCCGGTAAGAAATTATCGAAGATGAAATCCTGCAGGCTCTGCGACCATTGGTTGAAAACCGGGAAAGCGGAAATAATGCCGAACACGACGGCCAGCAGCGGCACCATCGCCAACAGGCTGGTATACCCCAGCGATGCCGCCTCTTCAAAGCAGCGGTCTTCCTGGAAATGCTTCCAGACGTGGCGCAACAGGCGTTTTCCGCGGGTCAACTGTCGCGGCAAATTCAGCTTTGATGCGAGTGATTCGTTCATTATGATCTTCCGGGTTGTTTACCCTGCCAGGTTCTGTTGCTACCATTCTAACCAAGAGAACCCCCATGACCATCAGAATCTTACATAATCCACGCTGCTCCAAATCCAGGGCGACACTTGCATTGTTGCAGGAACAAGGTATTGAACCCGAGATTACCCTCTATCTGGATAACCCGCCGGATGCCTCCGAACTGCAGACCATCCTGGGGCGATTGGGGCTTACGGCCAGGGATTTAATGAGAAAAGGCGAAACAGAATACCGTGAGTTGGGATTGGCCGATGATTCGTTGACGCAAACTCAGTTGCTTGCAGCCATGGCCGCAAATCCCCGGCTGATAGAACGTCCCATCGTTCTCGCCAATGGCCGCGCGGCGATTGGACGCCCGCCGGAATCGGTGCTCTCCATCCTTTGAACAGCAAGCACTTGCTGAAAGCGGCCTACCTGGGCCTTATCCTACTGCAGCCGCTGTGGCATGCCGTGTTGCCCCCGCCATCCGGCGCAGGCAACTGGTTACTGGCCGCAGCAGCCACCGTTCCGCTGCTGTTACCGCTAAAAGGACTACTGGCCAACTCACTGCGCTCCATGACCTGGGCCGGTTACCTGGTCATGCTGTACCTGGTTATCGGCATCATGGAAGCCTGGAGCAACCCCGCACAAAGGGTTCCCGCCCTGGTGCAAACTGCCCTGGTGGTGATTTTTGTGGGGAGTGTGCTGGTGTTCAGCCGCCGGGAGCCATGATATCCCCGCGTGTTTCCGCCGGTTCAGCCGAACGCACGAAAAAGTCCAGATACAGGGCATTCAAACGCATCAATGCATGCGCGACACTGATGGAAATTGAACCGGATCGCCGTACCGAGTCTGGCTGACGGCTCCAGTCTGACTGGAATGCCTCCAACCTGGAAAGTCCAACTTCGTTTATCGAAGCTACCGCAACGTTCGATTCCCGAAAACGCCGCAGCACCCTGGTGTCGAGCAAGGCATCATAGCCTTCCAGCGCAGCGCGGATTTCATCTGACTCGATCAGGTAGCCCGGGTAGAACAGGTTGATATAGGAGCGCAGCAGGGCTTTGCGTGCGGTGAGTTCTTCCTGCAGTTCCAGCAGGGTTTCATCATCAAAACGGCCGCCGCGGGGCTGCGGCCGTAGTAACGCCGTATATAACGCTGATTGCTCGGCCTGGTACAAACCCTGTAAATGCTGATTGAGCCGGTCTGACAGGGTGGGGTCTGCTTCAAACTCGTAGGGAGTAACGCCCAGGCCGGTAACAAACCAATCGCGCCATTCAGCTCCCCGCCCCCAGTTGGCATTGATAACCTCGGACGGTTTCTTCCTGGCGCTGGCCATATAGGTCAGCCTGTCAGGAACGATCCGTATTACGCGGTCGCTGTTAAGGCTGGTGACAATTTGGGCTCCCACCCACTCCATCGGACAGCTGTCTTCGGCAACCTCCTCAGTGGCAGCAGCAAACAGGTAATGGTACTCATCAGGACTGATAAAGTTCGCGCCAAATATCCTGGTGCTCTGCTCGTTTTCCTGGTATCGCCCGATCAGGTCAAAGCTCAGTTTTCCGAAATAATTGGCCACATGCGGATCATCCGGCCGAACCGGTTCAGCACGCCGCTCGACCCAGCGCGTGTTTTCGTAACAGATTTCAACCTGCCCGAGTCCTGTTTGATCCGCTATCAGGTAGGGATCCGGAAACAGGCCGATCAATGCCCGGGTTGCTTCCAGTTCTCCTGTCATCTCACAGTAAAGCTCCGGATCACAAGGCCCGATAATCATGTCCTCGCCACGGTAGGCTGTCTTCTGGGACGCATCGCCATGCAATACGATATCGGCTCCCGGTTTCAGTCTTTCCTCCCGGAATTTGAGTTCTGCCTCCCGAATGCCCGCAACCAGTTCCTGCAAGGCCACACGGTAATCCACCAGGCTGCGCGCGACGGGGTCGTTGATACCGCCCCCCTGGCCGCTGATGCAGTCCACCTGTTGTGCCATATCCTCGAGAAAATCAAGTCCCTGCTGTCGCATTTGCGCCACCAGGGCTTCATTCTCGGGGGTCTGAAAATAGACCGGCGCCTGCCGCGCAAACCAGGCAATCAATGTTGCGAGGCCGGACCATTCCAGGGGATTGGGAATCGACTCAGCCGGCATTTCACAGGCCGTTGTGAATCGTTCGTGCATATACCCCAGGGAGAAATTAATGCGCTGCCACGGTGGCATCATCAGCTCTCTGCGAAGCTGGTCGGCACCGAAAGGACCATCAGGGTCACCGGCCAACTCTTCTTTACTCACCAGCTTTTCAGACATTTCCACCAGGCTGGCCAGGCAACCATCAAACTGCTCACGGGTCAGGTTCACTGCCCCGAAAGCATCGATGTTTGTAGCAATACTGGTACAGATGTTTATTTCTTCAGTAATCCGGCGCCGCACAGGCTGGTCAAAGTAGTAGTTCAACTCCGGAACCATCAATACAATCTGGGCCGTGGCATCCCCAATATTCCGGCGCAGTGAAGCCAGGCGATCCGGGTCCGGTTGACCACTCTGAAAATACTGCACCGCATCGAACACAGCTGCCAGCGTTGCATTGATCCGCGGGTCAACTGCGGAAAACTCTCCGGAAAACGTGTTGGACAGGCGCGGCAGTAATTCTGCAAGAAAGCGCGGCAAGCGCGACCGGGTTAATGGCTCAGGAGTCACTGGCTGCCCAAATTGATCAATTTGCCACTCCGCCCGCCCCGATTCAGCCTGCTCCGATTCAGCCTGCTCCGCTTCAGCCTGCTCCGCTTCAGCCTGCTCTGCTTGCGGCAGTATTTCAGGCTGTGGATCAGCAATGACCGGAGGCAGTGGCTGCTCCGATAACAACTTGTCGGAAATCATCCAGAGCAACGATTCTGTGAAAGCCAGGTATTTCCCGTCATTAAGGCCATCAATGGCAGTAGCCAGGACCAGAATATATTCGGCATCTTTCAATTGAGGATCAGCCAGGCGCGGCATTGCCGACAACAGGTTTATCCGGAGTTGCTTAAGAACCATCGCATCTCCAGGGCCGGCCTGGATGGTTGAGTTAGCCAGAAGCACCAGATCGGCAAGCGCCTCATCTATCACCCGGTCCATCATTTCGGCGCCAGAGGCTGGTGCTGTGCCCGTTTCGGTTTCGATGGCGCCATCCGTTGCACGTTCAACGGGCAACTGCGGCCCGACTACCGCGGGCGGCATCAACCCAACCCAGGGTTCAAACCAGTCTGAGTGCAAATCAAGGACGGTCGTCAACAGGGCATCATTAACCATCACCGCTGCCAGCAAGCTGGACCACAAGCCCGCAGACTGAATCTCGATTCTCTGCAATGCTTCAGGCAGGATGGCTGCTGATAGTCTCACATTGGAGCGTTCAAACAATTGCCTGATCAGGCTCCTGTCCTCGGGGCCGAGCGGTGAAACGAACAAGCCGGGGGTTACCTGGTGCTGGTTGAGTTCAAGTAAAACGAACCAGGCGGCAGGATCCAGCTGCGACCCGCGCGACGGCAGATCAATGTAACGGTTGGCGAGTCGATCCAGCCACGCACGTTCATCGCGAAAGCGTGCGGCCAGGGCTTCAGGATCAGCCAGGTAAACAGATGTGCCATATTCCAGTAACTGCGCAACGGCGATCATCGTCAACAATGCATCGGTGCGCAGTTCCGGGCTGGATAGTGCAACCGCCAGCTCGACCGTACCCGGCAAAGCTTCAATCGTTATAGCCGGTTCCGGTAAAACCTCTTCTGCCAATGCTGGTTGCTGTTCAATTTCCTGTGCACCCAGACCCCCGCTGTGAAAACAAAACAAAATTGCACACAGACCCACCATCTTTATTTGCCGGGGTAATGTTCTGGGAGGTTGGTGTTTTGAACTTTTCAACTTATGATTGCCGCTTCTTGCCTTGATTCCTGAGACGATATACTACGCGAATGATCTCAAAACTGCTCATCATCACCACCGGCGGCACCATCGACAAGATCTATTTTGACGATAAAAGTGACTATCAAATCGGCGAGCCCCAAATCAGCCAGATCCTGCACGCCATGCATGTTGCCTTCGATTTTGAAGCCATTGCTTTGATGCGCAAGGACAGCCTGCATATCGGCGAGAAGGAACGACAGCTCATACACGCGACGGTGGATGCATCAGACGCCAATCATATCCTGATAACCCATGGCACAGACACGATGGTGGAAACGGCGTCTCTGTTGGGTGAAATGAAAGGCAAAACCATTGTTTTAACGGGTGCATTGAATCCTGCCCGTTTTCGGGATTCTGATGCCATATTCAATATTGGTTGTGCGGTGGGAGCGGTCCAGAGCCTGCCCGAGGGTGTTTACATCGCCATGAACGGCAAGGTCTGGGATCCAAAACAGGTCCGCAAAAACCGCAAGGAAAACCGCTTCGAGCCGATTACATAAGCTTGATGGCATGAATTACCAGGCCCACCAGGCCACCCACCAGGGTACCGTTAATACGAATGAACTGGAGATCACGCCCAATCGCCTGCTCGATACGCTCGCTGGTTTCCGCCGCATCCCAACTACGCACCGTGTCACTGATCAGACTGGCGATCGACTGGCGGTTTTCATCCACCATAGCAACGGCTGAATCCACCAGCCAGCTATTGACCCAGGACTGCATTTCCTGATCATTTTCAAGTTCTTCCGAAAGGCCGGCCAGTAAATCACTGAGTTGATTGCGTAACTGCGAGTCCGGGTTTTGCAGATCAGCTTCCAGGCCGGTCACCAGATCGGTCCAGAGACGATAGAGATAATCCTGCAAGTCTCCGTTTTCCAGCATGTTTTCCTTGAGTTGCTCGCCCCACCGCCGGTATGCGGGGTCATTTTGTAAATCGTCAGCCCAGCGAATCATCCACTGGTTGAAACTCCCGCGCATGGCATGGTCCGGATCAAGCGACATTTCAAGCAACAGGGTCTCGATACGGTCCAGCATCTGGATCAGGATCTTGTCATCAACAAAACCGGGCACCCACCATGGGCTTTCGCGCTGGACATTGCCCCGGATCAATTCACGGTTGTCATGCAACAGCACCAGTGCAAAACGCAAAGACTGGGTCAAGACTTCCTGGTGGCGGCCATCCTGCACCAGCCAGTCGAGGGTACGGCCCAGCAAAGGCGCCAGGTTGATCCCGGCCAATTGCCGGCTGCCGAGCCGGCGGATGAATTGCCGGACCCGTTCTTCATGTACTGCGCCCAACACCCATTGCATGACGCGTAGCCCCAGGTCAAGCACCCGTTCGTGCCCGCTTGGCGATTTAAGCCATTGTGCGGTTTTACTGGCCAGGTTGGATGATTCCAGTTTCACGCGAACCACGTCAGGGTGGAGAAAGTGATCGGCGACAAAACGCGCCAGGTTTTCGCCGATTTCGTTCTTGCGGCGCGGAATAATGGCCGTATGGGGTATGGGAATGCCCAGTGGGTGGCGAAACAACGCTACGACTGCAAACCAGTCAGCAAACGCGCCCACCATGCCGGCTTCCGAAAAAGCATGCAGCCACCCCGCCCATGCTTCCGGCCGGCCAAGGGTCAGGAAAAACAGCACCGCCATCAGTGCCAGCAATAGAAGAGGAAGACGTTTCATCCAGGGACATAGTATCCAATCCTCGTGCCAGTTGACGAGCGGGCCTGAAATTAAGTACCTTGAATACCCCGTCACGGTTCTACCGACAGGTGTCCCGGAGGGCGATTAGCTCAGTTGGGAGAGCGCTGCAGTCACATTGCAGAGGTCACTGGTTCGAGCCCAGTATCGCCCACCATTTTTTGTCCCGTGCCGTGGCCTGATGACAGGTTCGCAGGTATTATGAAGCTGTATCCGCTGTTCAAGGGAAATGCGCATGTGGACGAGAATGATCGCCTGGGGGATTTTTCTACTCCTCCTAAGCCCCGCAACACAGGCAGCCCGCTGCAAGGTGGACGGTAAGTGGTATAGCTACGATTCACCGCAGTGCAGCCCCCATAAAGCCGTTGACCCGGGCAGCCAGGCAACTCCCGAAAACCCGGTTCTGGACGAAGCATCCGACAGGCAAACTGCCAATGAAGCACCCGTCATTTCGCCCATTACCGGCCCGGCCTTAATGACTTCATACCTCCGCCCTTGGTCAGAAGTCGTTTACTTGGCGGAGGAAAGCTGTAAAGAGCGCTCGACACCGCTTGACCATCTGGATTGCATTGTAAGAGAGGAAAACGGCTATTGGGCGATGCACGGTAATTTCGAAATGCCGGAACAGATTGTCGCGGAATCAAAGGCGATTTGCGCCACCGCGACCAAAAGCTTTCGCAACCAGGTCTTGTGTATGCATAACGAATCCATGGGCTACGAAAAGTTTACCAATGATTCGGAGATGCCCGATGATATGGCATCTGCTGCGCGCAATGAGTGCCAAGAGCAGTTTCGTAGTTGGTCACAACGCGGCTCATGCGTGAGTTCAGCTAATTACCGCTTTAAATATCCGAATGGTCGGAATAGAGACCGCGCTGCGATGCCAGTTTCCAGCTTTGGCTATATTCAGCCACCTCCGGGTTATGCGAAAGAAAGTGAAGTCGTGACTTTTCGTGTTCGCCCTCCAAAACACGACCATGTTATGGCTGTTGGTGAACCGCCGCCCATACCAGAGCCCATGACCATTCGACAACGAGCCGCACGCCTGGCCCCGAACGCAGCCGACCCCGATGTGCTCACCATCGCCATGGAAAAATTGGAAAATGAGGCTGACTTCAAGAAACTCAGCGCGACAGTGCCGCAACTTGAAGGATTTGGTTTACTTGCTTTTTCAAGGCCCGCCACCGTCTCGACTCTCTTAGGCGCCAGGTTCACGGAACAGGACAACAGCGCCCTGGGGATGTCCTTGGATGTAGAGGCGGGCCGAGTTTACCTCGTGGATTTCGTGGTGCGTGCCTTCCACCCGGGCAGCTATGTATTAAAGAGCGGTTCCAACACGCATGTCTTTGAGGATCTCGGGGGGGCAATTCAACATGTAACCGCCCGATTGATCGCCGAAGAAACTGGCAGAATAGGCCTCTCACTGAAACACCAATATGGGAAGGGGTTCACATTTCATGTCGTGGGCGTTACGTCCATCGAGGCGACAGGACACTTTGCACCAGAAGCTGAGACTCCGGCAGGGAGTGAATCGTAGAAATGGTGCCGGCACCAAGATTCGAACTAAAGCTCTACCTATTTGTAATCAAATATCCTAATCATGATTAGATCTTATTTATACCCCCATAAATACCCCTATATTTAAAACTTACCCACCATTTTTGGCGATTACCCCGTTCGGCTAATTACCACTAAGCGAAACTATGTTGCCAACCAATTTACAAGACCAAAAGTTCCGTTCTCGGCCGTGGATTCAACGATCGAACGCAAGTCGTCGAGCATTAGACGGACCTCGGGACTGGCAGATGAAAAGTCGTTGAAAAAGGTCTCGCGCTGCCGGTCAGTTCTTCCATCAGCTAGTCAACAATGGCTGAGCGTTCGCTGGGCAAGATTTCTAGCAGCTTAACCAGTTGATCAACCGTTTCGACTAAGTAACCGTAATCTTCGAGTAACTGCAGAACCTGGGGGCCACCAAGCAGCTGTAGCACACTGGTCTCCAGTGTATTGAACACAATACCCGGCGCTCGCTGTAGATAGAACTTCAGGAAACCGCGCACATGGCCCAAGCAGGACCATTTTGGGGTCCAAATTAGCTCTCGCACGAGCAAATTGGACCACCAATTGGTTCCTTTAGACCCATGTATCTCTCACCAGGGTTCTTTATGCTGCAGATCAAACATGGCAACTACCACCATTATCAATGACATGAAAAGGGAGCCAGTTAGGTGAAATCAGAAAAACCCCTTGATTACCCCACGATGGAGGGTCCTGCGATTTACCGAATCCGGGTACGTGGTCGCCTGAATACTGATTTGTCAGACCGGCTTGAAGGAATGCACATTCTGAACTTGCAGCGCAACGATGGCACAGCCGAATCCCTACTAGAAGGAAGTGTTCTCGACCAGGCTGCGTTGGCCGGTGTCCTCAACCAGCTATTCGAACTGCATCTTCCGGTGATGGCCGTCGATTGTCTCGGTGGCCCCAACAATGACTAGTCAAGAAATTAATCGAAATCTGACCCATTAAATCTGGACCTGTTAGAGAGATAAATCAATGAACAAATCGTACTTCAGCATGAGCCTGAACATCGTAGTAGTGTTTGCCGCCGCACAACTAATGTGTCTGCCGGTGACAGCGCAAGTTAGCCAGGATGCCCTGGATTCAATTTCCACACCGGATCAGGTAGAAACATCCATCGGCACCCTCGAGTTCTTCGATGGGATCCCTACCAGGGAGACCGCCGAACGGCTCTACGACAACCTCGACTTTCTCCGTGGCGTCGAGACCTTTTTGAATGGCATCCCGGCGGCTTCAGTGGAAGGGCTCCGGCTTGGCCAAGAGTCCCTCGGCGGCGAGTCTTCGAACCAGGTGGTTATCTTCGACCAGCTGATGGACAGCAAGCCGCTGTTCCTCACCGGCAACACCGATACCGTCTATGCCTCCGCGTTTTTGGATCTTCAAAAGGACGGTCCGACGGTGATCGAGATCCCGCCCCAAACCGGCCCGGGGACGGTCAATGACGCCTACTTTCGCTTCGTGATAGACACTGGCTCCGCAGGCCCCGACAAGGGCGAGGGCGGCAAGTACCTGATCCTCCCGCCCGACTACGAGGGTCCAGTCCCTGATGGCTACTTTACCGCCAAGTCGACGAGCTATGTGAACTGGCTGATCCTGCGTGGATTCCTCGTTGACGGCAAGCCGGACTTCTCCAGCAATCTGTTCAGGACGGGTCTGAAAATTTACCCTCTTGCCAAGGTGGACGATCCGCCGGCGATGGAGTTCATCAACGCTTCCAACACGGCGTTCAACACCGTACATGCCAACTCTTTTGAGTTCTTCGAGGAGCTCCACAACGTGATCGAACGCGAGCCGATCGCGATGCTCGATCCCGAGCTGCGTGGGCTCTTCGCGTCTGTCGGGATCCAGAAAGGCAAACCCTTTGCCCCGGACGATCGGATGAAAAAGATCCTGACCGATGCCGTGGCGGTGGCCAACGGGACCGCCCGGGCACTCCTGTGGTACGAGCGTAACGACGCGGAGTTCCTGGCCGAGGGCTCACATTGGAAGAAAGGCTTCGTCGGCAACTCCTGGGAGTACCTCAGGGACGAGGGCATGGGCGGACGCCATCTGGATGCCCGAACCCACTTCTACTACTTCGCAACGGTCAATACACCGGCAATGGCGATGAAGATGATCGGCGCAGGTTCGCAGTACGCCTGGGGATATATGGATTCCGGGGGCAACCACCTCGATGGCGGCAAGTCATACAAGCTGAACATCCCGGCCAACGTTCCCGCGAAGGACTTCTGGTCGGTGGTTGTCTACGACTCACAGACCCGCTCGGAACTGCAGACGAGTCAGCCGTTTCCCAGCAAGAACAACCTGACGAACCCGCTGGTCTACAACGACGACGGCTCCGTGGATCTTTACTTCGGACCCAAAGCTCCTGCCGGCAAAGAAAAGAATTGGACGCAGACAATGCCGGGCAAGGGCTGGTTCGTTCTGATAAGGCTCTACGGGCCTCTCGAGCCGTGGTTCGAAGGAACCTGGCTGCCGGGCGAATTTGAACTGGTGAAGTAATCAACGAGGAAACCAAATCATGTGGTTATTGAAAGCACAAATCACAAAGTTGGCACTGGCAGGGACGGTGACGCTTCTATTCGCGTCAACGGCCGCCTGGGCGGATCAAGTGACGTCCGTCATGACACCCGATGTCCAAGCGAATGTCACACCGGCAAAAGCGCTGACGATGCTTAAAGATGGCAACGCACGCTTCGTTTCCGGCAACGCAACGGACTATGACTATATCGCGCAGGTCAAACAGACCGCAAAGGGTCAGTTTCCTTTTGCAACTGTGCTCAGCTGTCTCGATTCCCGCATCCCCCCTGAGATCGTCTTCGACCGGGGGATTGGAGACCTGTTCGTGGCCCGCGTGGCCGGCAACTTCACCAACGATGACATCCTGGGAAGTTTCGAGTTCGCATCGAAATTGGCTGGTTCCAAACTCATCGTGGTCATGGGGCATACCGAATGCGGCGCGGTCAAAGGGGCATGTGATGCTGCACAGATCGGTTTGCTGAGCACCACGTTGGCGAGCATCAATCCCGCGGTGACGGCGGTTGAGGGCCACAACCCAAGAAACTCCACCAACGCCGGGTTTGTTCAGGCGGTTAGCGAAATGAACGTGCGCCTCACCATGAAGACCCTGCGCGACCGAAGCGTGGTGCTGCGCCAGATGATTGAGAGCGGCGAAATCGCCCTGGTTGGGGCGATGTACGACGTCAGCACAGGCAAGGTGACGTTCTTCGAGGACTAGCCTGTCCGTGCCCGGCGAATGGAATTGAACAACTACATAGCGAGGGAAAGGAAGAGGGCCATTCATATGACTGAGGGAAGAGTCAAATGAAACGATTATTGGCGCTTCTGTTGTTTGGCGGACTCCTGGCAGCGTGCGCCGACGATGCGAATGATCTTGGCGATCCCTCGGGCACGATCTCTGCCTCGCCGGCTGCGCAGGATACAACGCCCTTGTGGGCGAACGTCCCGGAGACGATCTCGCCCGAATGGGGCGACTTCTTCTTCAAGAGGGGTCAAGGCCGTGAAACGCCGATGCCTGCCCCGGATGACCTCGAGGCCTGGAAAGCCGTGCAGGCCGCCAACGACGCGGTGAAGGAAGCCGCAGTGGACGAAAAAGCCGCAGCGTTTGGCGTGACCTACGAGCAGAGCGAAATCGCCGGCATTCCCGTGGTTGAGGTGACGCCTTCGGAACTTGCCAGCACGGAAAAGATCGCGGTCTACACTCACGGTGGCGCATACGTGCTGAACTCGGCCAAGGCCGTGATCGAGGCGGCCATGTTCTTCGCCGCCGAAACCGGTCTGCGCGTTATTGCGGTGGACTACACTCTGGCGCCGCATTCCAAGTGGCAGGAGACGACCGACGAGGTCATCAGCGTCTTCAAGGCGCTGGCCGAGCAGGGGTTCACAGGCGACGACATCGTCCTCTATGGTGATTCCGCGGGCGGTGGCCTGGCGGCGGGTGTCACGCTCAAAATGCGCGACCTCGGTATGGAGATGCCCGCGGTGCTAGTGCTGTGGTCTCCCTGGGCGGATATTTCCGAGACCGGTGACACTTACGTCACGCTCCGCGATGCCGAGCCATACTACACCTATCAACACGTTCTTGGGCCTTCGGCACTCGCGTACGCTGATGCCGAAGATCACAAGAACCCCTATGTTTCGCCTGTGTACGGCGACTTTAGGCAGGGCTTTCCGCCAACCTTGATCCAGGGCGGTACGAAAGAACTCTTCCTCAGCAACGTCGTTCGCCTCTATCAGGCGCTCGATCAGGCGGGTCAGACGGTGAAGCTCGATGTTTACGAGGGCATGCCACACGTATTCGTGCCGTCACTCCCACAGACCGCTGAGTCGCAGGCTGCTATTGCCAAAGTCCGCGACTGGGTATCCGAACACTTGCTCGACGATTGAGATGATTTCTCGACGAGCACAATTTGCCCGTGATGGCTGACGATTGTCTCGTCGGCTCTAACTGAAGAATTTACGAGAAGACCAAAGTGAAATCAGGAGAATCAACAGTGAAGATTCAACCAACTCTGCAACGAACCTTGCAAGCCTTGATGATTACAGGGCTGATTGCGTTGGTGCCGGGGTGTGGTGGGGCTTCCAGCGACAAGGCCGCGGCAACGCCCGACGACGCACAGATGGAGAACAGCACTACCCAAGAAGCAAAACGAACCGCAGAAGAAGCTTATATCTTCGCCTACTCGATGTT
>Ga0265306_10000115_pt1 | contig 31342 bp, 25 predicted proteins | sample Helome_3_FD_192493 | JGI IMG/M metagenome (GOLD analysis project Ga0265306, IMG submission 192493) | Marine sediment microbial communities from subtidal zone of North Sea - Hel_20160420 (Illumina Assembly) | ecosystem: Environmental > Aquatic > Marine > Subtidal zone > Sediment ... | reverse complement strand
TCGACGATATCGGCCTGACCCTGCAGCATGCAGACGCCATCCGCGCATTCGAGGACAGGCACCGCGAGGCGGCCCCCTGGTTATTTGACAAACAGTAACAGGAAAGCATTATAAATAACTGATATGGAAATAAAAATAGCAATACTTCCGGGCGACGGAATCGGCCCCGAAATTGTGGCCGAGGCGGAAAAGGTGCTGGCGGAATTGCGCACCGGCTGCGGCTTCGATGCAGAACTCGAACACGCCCCTGTGGGGGGTGCCGCCTTTGAGGCGGACGGTCACCCGCTGCCGGCGGCCACCCTGGCGCTGGCGAGGGCGGCCGATGCCATCCTGCTGGGCTCGGTCGGTGGCCCGCAATGGGACGGCCTGGAACGCGCACTGCGGCCCGAACAGGGGCTGCTTGCCCTGCGTGCCGAACTGGGCCTGTTCGCCAATCTGCGCCCGGCCATTCTCTATCCGCAACTGGCCGGTGCCTCCACCCTCAAGGCGGAAATCGTCAGCGGCCTCGACCTGATGATCGTGCGTGAACTGACCGGCGGTATTTATTTCGGTCAGCCGCGCGGTATTCGCCGGCGCGACGATGGCCAGCGGGAAGGCTTCAACACGCTGGTCTACAGCGAGCATGAAATCGAACGCATCGGTCGCTCGGCCTTCGCTATCGCGCAAAAGCGCGCCGGCCGCCTGTGTTCGGTGGACAAGGCGAACGTGCTGGAGTGCAGTGAACTCTGGCGTGAGGTGATGAACCGGCTGGCGGGTGATTACCCGGATGTTGAACTGTCGCACATGTACGTCGACAATGCGGCCATGCAGCTGGTGCGCGCACCCAGGCAATTCGACGTAATGGTCACGTCCAACATGTTTGGTGATATTCTTTCCGACGCCGCCGCCATGCTGACCGGTTCGATCGGCATGTTGCCGTCGGCCTCGCTCGATGCGAACGGCAAGGGCATGTACGAACCGATCCACGGGTCGGCGCCGGATATCGCCGGTCAGGACGTCGCCAATCCGCTGGCGACCATCCTGTCGGTGGCGATGATGCTGCGCTACAGTCTCGATGAAGCCGCGCTTGCACGCCGCATCGAGACGGCCGTCGGCGACGTGCTGGACAGGGGACTGCGAACAGCGGATATTGCGGCGGCCGGCGAACAGGCGGTCGGCACATCCGCCATGGGTGACGCTGTGGTCGCAGCGCTGCGGGCAGCGCATTAAACCGTTAACAGGTACTGAACGATGTCTGATACATATGATGTAGCCGTGGTGGGTGCAACCGGCGCAGTTGGCGAGACCATGCTGGAGATCCTCGAGCAGCGCAAGTTCCCGGCCGGCAAGGTATACCCGCTGGCCAGTGCGCGCTCTGCCGGAAAGAGAATACCCTTCTGCGGCACACACCTGAAAGTCGAGGACCTGGACGGTTTTGATTTCGGCAAGGTGCGCATCGGCCTGTTCTCGGCCGGTGCCTCGATCTCGGCAAAGTATGCGCCGATTGCGGCGGCAGCCGGCTGTGTGGTGATCGACAATACCTCGCAGTTCCGTTACGACGACGAAATTCCGCTGGTGATTCCGGAAGTCAATCCGCAGGCCATCGCCGACTATACCCGCCACGGCATCATCGCCAATCCGAACTGTTCCACCATTCAGATGCTGGTGGCGCTGAAGCCGCTGCACGATGCAGCCGGCATCGAGCGCATCAACGTGTGCACCTACCAGGCCGTGTCCGGCACGGGCAAGGAGGCCATCGAGGAACTGGCCGCCCAGACAGCCCGGCTGCTCAACGGCCAGCCGGTGGAGGCGAAGGTCTATCCCAAGCAGATCGCGTTCAACGCGCTGCCGCATATCGATGTTTTCCAGGACAACGGATACACCAAGGAAGAGATGAAAATGGTGTGGGAGACCCGCAAGATCATGGGTGACGAGTCCATCCGGGTCAATCCGACAGCGGTCCGCATCCCGGTGTTCTACGGCCATTCCGAAGCGCTGCATATCGAGACGCGTGACAAGCTCTCGGCCGCGCGGGCGCGGGAACTGCTTGAACAGGCGCCCGGTGTGGTGGTCATGGATGAACACGCCGATGGCGGCTACCCGACCGCGGTGACCGAAGGCGCAACACACGATCCGGTCTACGTGGGCAGGATCCGTGAGGATATCTCCCATCCGAAGGGTTTAGACCTGTGGGTCGTCGCCGATAACGTGCGCAAGGGTGCTGCCCTTAACAGTATCCAGATTGCTGAAATATTGGTGAAAAACCATTTCTAGGCTATAGTCTGCAACCACGCAGGCAGCTGTACTGGTACCTGATTCAACGCATAACCTTAAATGAGGGGATATATAGGTATGTTCAGAAAATCGGTTGTCGCTGCAGCACTGCTGCTGGTCTCGATATGCCCGCAGGCATTCGCACTCGGACTGGGTGATATCGATATGCGTTCGGCGCTCAATCAGCCGATGGATGCCGTGATTGAACTGACGTCCGCTTCGACCGCCAATCTGGAAGATATCCGCGTTTCCCTGGCCTCGCTGCAGGACCATAAACGCGTCGGCATGACCAAGGCCGCCATCCTGGCCGATTTCACTTTCACCCTGCAAAAGGACGCGTCCGGTAAAGCGGTCGTTCGAGTCACCAGCGATGCGCTGGTGCGCGAGCCTTACCTCGAATTTTTACTGGAACTGGACTGGCCGCGCGGACGCCTGCTGCGCCAGTACACCGTGCTGGTCGACCCGCCGGTCACCATGCCGGCGACCCCGGTGGCCCCGGCTGCACCCGTGAGCCGGCCGGCGACCCCGGCACCGGCACCCCGGGCACCGGCAACCCGTGCACCGGTCAAACGCCCGGTTGCCGCACCCGCAACCGCCAGTGTTGCAACGCAGAGCACGCCAAACAGTTACGGACCGGTCCGTCGCAGTGAAACGCTGTGGTCCATTGCCAAGCGCCTGCGTCCCGACGATGGCATCTCGATCGAGCAAATGATGCTGGCATTGCAGCGCGCCAATCCGCGGGCGTTTGAGGGCAACAACATCAACCGGCTGCTTGAAGGCGTGACGCTGACGGTACCGTCGCGGGATGAAGTAACCACTTTAAGCCGGCGTGAGGCATCTGCGGAGTCCCGCCGCCAGTATGCCGAGTGGAAAGGCGGGCAAGACCTGACAACCACCGCGACCGCGCCGGCCACACAGCCGACCGGCGACGCAGAAGACTCTGCAACAGCCGCAACAGATACATCACCTGCAGCCGCTGCTGCAGCGGAAATCAGCACGCGTCTGCAGCTGACGGCGCCGGAAGAGGATGCTGTCAGCGGTGCGGCAACGCCGGGCGACCCGTTGACCGGTGCATCGGGCGACAACAAGGATACACAGCAGCGGCTGGCACTGGCGGCCGAGGAAGTGGCGGCCGGGCGGGCGCAGTCGCAGGAATTGCAGTCCCGCGTCGGCGAGCTGGAAGAACAGGTCACTACCATGCGGCGCCTGCTGGAACTGAAGGATGACGAACTCGCCAGGTTGCAGCAAAACATTGCCACGGATGACATGCTGCCGGATACGGCCATGGAACAGACCGCCGGAGCAGAGCCGGACGCGGTCGCCGAGAGCGAGTCTGCAGCAGACGCGCAGCAAGTCCCGATGGACGAGGCGGTCGCTGACGCTGCCGCTCCGGTCGATACGGAAACAACGCCGGTTCAGGGCTGGATGGAGTGGCTTGCGGGGATGGCCAACCCCCTGATGGAGCGGCTGACGGGGCTGTACAACCGCCTGGTGGACAACCCGATGTTTGCCGGGCTGGGTGTCATTGTGGTCCTGTTGCTCGGTGGCATCGTCTGGGCCATCCGACGCTTCCGTGCAGGTGAGGACACCCTGGACGACGAATTCACCATGGAACATCAGCTTGCCGGCGTGGCCGGGCGCGGCTCCGTCATGCCGGTCGCCGATGTGGAGATCGATGAGCCGGTTGTGGAGGAAAGCGAACCGGACCAGGAAGCAGCTCACGATATCGACAGTGATCCGGTCACCGAGGCGGATGTCTACCTCGCTTACGGTCGCATCCAGCAGGCCGAGGATGTACTGCTCGCGGCCCTGCAGGCGCGCCCGGACAATGTCGATGCACGGATGAAACTGCTGGAGGTCTATCATTCCGCCGGCAACGCCGCTGCCTACGACCAGGCTGCTGCGGCTTTCCATGAAATGTTCGGCGCGGGTCAGAGCCACTGGGAAAAAGTGGCTACCATGGGGCTGGCCCTGTCACCGCACAACGCACTTTACGGCGGCGGTGCACCGGCCGCTGTGGAGGCGGCTGCGGAATTCGATATGGACCTGTCCGGCCTCGAGCAGGCCACTCCGCAGTCTGAATCAGCCGTTTCTGACACGCAGGACTCGAACACCATCGAGTTCACGCTCGACACCGCCGGCAGCGATGAAGAGGATGCCGGCGAAGGCCTGCTGGAAAACGTGGACGAGATGACGACCAAGCTCGACCTTGCGCGTGCCTACATCGATATGGACGACGCGGACAGCGCTCGCAGCATCCTCGGCGAGGTTATCGAGGAAGGCAATGCCGAGCAGAAAGAGGAAGCGGAAAACATAATATCAAATCTTGCCTGAGGCCCGTCGCGCTGGCGTCGAGCGTGCACTGACGCCATCTGTGCACGGCCGGGGGCGAGGTCCTGCGCTTTGTCCTAGTCGCCCCGGACGGCATTTCCGCACCGTAATTACCTGTCTCCCATCAGCCGTCACCCGATAACACATGCTGTATGAGAATAGCCCTGGGTATTGAATACGACGGGTCTGCCTATTACGGCTGGCAGCGCCAGGCAAGCGGCATGACCGTGCAGGGCAGGGTGGAAGAAGGCCTGTCCGTGGTGGCGGACCACCCGGTCCATGTGGTCTGTGCCGGACGCACTGATACCGGCGTGCATGCAACGGCCCAGGTCGTGCACTTCGACAGCGGTGCCCTGCGCAGCGATGCCAACTGGGTGCGCGGGGCAAATGCCAACCTGCCGCATGATATCCGCCTGCAGTGGTCTGCGCGCGTCGACGAGAGCTTTCATGCCCGTTTCTCGGCGCGGCGCCGAAGCTACCGCTACATTATTCTCAACCGGCCGGTTGCGAGCGCCGTACTGAGGCGAAGGGTCTGCCACGAACACCGTCCACTGGATCATGCGCGCATGCAGGCGGCGGCCGGCGCGCTGGTCGGCGAACATGACTTTACCTCCTTTCGTGCGGCCGGCTGCCAGGCAAAAAGCCCGCGCCGGAAGATCGTCCGGCTCGATGTCACCCGCTCCGGGGACTGTGTGTATATCGATGTCGAGGCGAACGCCTTTCTGCATCACATGGTTCGCTGTATCGCCGGTGTCCTGCTGGCCATCGGCCGCGGCGAGCAAGCGGTCGGCTGGGCGGCCGAGGTGTTGCAGGCACGCAACCGGACATTGAGCGGGGTCAATGCGCCCCCCGATGGCCTGTACCTGGTGCATGTCGGTTACGACCCGGTATTCCGGCTGCCCGCGAAACCCCGCCTGCCCGTGTTCGGCTAGCGCCGCCGCGCACTCCTGGCAGCCCGATTCTGTTACATTAATAAATCTGCCTGATCCAGGGACCTGAAGCGGATGCGAACCCGGGTGAAAATATGCGGGATTACCCGCCGACAGGATGCCGAGGCCGTGTGTGCCTGCGGTGCCGATGCCCTCGGTCTGGTGTTTTATTCCCCCAGTCCGCGCTATATTGGTACCGAGGTTGCGCGGGACATTGCCCTGTCCGTGGCACCGTTTGTGACAGTCACCGGCCTGTTCGTCGATGCCGCGCCTGCTACAATCGAGACGACGCTGGCGCAGGTTCCGCTTGGCCTGCTGCAGTTCCATGGCCGCGAAAGCAACGCCGAGTGCAGCACCTGGGGTATGCCATTTATCAAGTCGGTGGCCATGCAGGCAGACACCGACCTGCAGGCCGTGATGGATGACTATCCGGATGCCGCCGGTTTTCTGCTGGATGCCTGGCAGCCACAGTCCCGCGGGGGTGGCGGCGAGACGTTTGACTGGGACTTTGTGCCGCCCCGGGTCGACCGACCGCTGATCCTTGCCGGCGGACTCACGCCTGACAATGTCGCCGCGGCCGTTCGCTGCGTCCGGCCCTTCGGTGTCGATGTCAGCAGCGGTGTGGAGTCTGCCCCGGGTATCAAGTCGACGGCGAAAATCAGTGAATTCATGACAGGAGTGCAAAGTGGTGGAACAGATGCATAAGGCTGAGCATCCGGAGGCAGACACCCTGCCGGACGAGGCAGGCCATTTCGGTATCTACGGCGGTCGTTTCGTCGCGGAAACCCTGATGCTGCCGCTCAACGAGCTGAACGACGCCTACCGTAAGTACCTGCATGATCCGGAGTTCATGGCGGAACTGGACAGCGACCTGGCGCACTTTGTCGGCCGGCCGTCGCCGCTGTATTTTGCGCAGCGCCTGACCGAGGCGGCCGGCGGTGCGCAAATTTACCTGAAACGCGAAGACCTCAACCATACCGGCGCCCACAAGATCAACAATACCGTCGGCCAGGGATTGCTGGCGCAGCGTATGGGCAAGCAGCGCGTGATCGCCGAGACCGGTGCCGGGCAGCATGGGGTGGCGTCCGCGACGGTCGCGGCACGTCTCGGCATGGAGTGTGTCGTGTACATGGGCGAGGAAGATATCCGGCGCCAGGCCATCAATGTCTATCGCATGCGCCTGCTGGGCGCGGATGTGGTGGCCGTCAGTTCCGGCTCGAAAACGCTGAAGGACGCGCTCAACGAGGCCCTGCGTGACTGGGTCACGAATGTGGATACGACCTTCTATATCATTGGCACGGTTGCCGGTCCTCATCCGTATCCCGCCATGGTGCGTGATTTCCAGGCGGTGATCGGCCGCGAGGCAAAACAACAGATGCTGGAAATGACCGGCCGGCTCCCGGATGCCCTGGTCGCCTGTGTCGGCGGCGGATCCAACGCCATTGGTCTTTTTTACCCCTTTATCAATGACGCCGGGGTACAGCTGCATGGTGTCGAGGCGGCGGGTGACGGCATCGAGACCGGCCGGCATGCGGCACCGCTATGTGCCGGCAAACCCGGTGTCCTGCATGGCAACCGTACCTACCTGATGGAAGACAGCGACGGGCAGATCACCGAAACACACTCGGTCTCGGCCGGGCTGGATTACCCCGGTGTGGGTCCCGAGCATGCCTGGCTCAAGGACACCGGTCGGGCGACCTACGTGGCGGTGACGGATACCGAGGCGCTGCAGGCCTTTCATCAGCTGAACCTCACCGAAGGTATCCTGCCGGCGCTTGAGACCAGTCACGCGCTGGCCTACGCGGTCAAGCTGGCGGCCACCATGAGTCGTGACCAGTCAATCGTCGTCAACCTGTCCGGGCGCGGCGACAAGGATGTGTATACCGTCGCTGCACTGGAAGGGACTGAATTATGAGCCGTATTGAGAAACGCTTTGCAGACCTGAAGGAGCAACAGCGCAAGGCGCTGATCCCGTATATCACGGCCGGCGACCCGCAACCGGATGTCACGGTGCCGTTGCTGCATGCGCTGGTCGATGCCGGTGCCGACCTGCTGGAAATCGGCGTGCCGTTTTCCGATCCCATGGCCGACGGCCCGGTCATCCAGGCCGCCTGTGAACGTGCGCTGGCACACCATGTCACCCTGCACCAGGTGATCGATATGGTGCAGGCATTCCGCCGGAAGGACGCCGACACGCCGGTCATCCTGATGGGCTATCTGAATCCAATCGAGGTTTGGGGCTATTCGGCATTTGCCGGGGCGGCGGCCGCCGCCGGTGTCGACGGGGTGCTGACGGTGGATATGCCGCCGGAGGAGGCGGGTGATCTGACGGCGGCATTGCGCGATCAGGATATCGATACTATTTATCTGCTGGCGCCGACCAGTGATGTCGGCAGGATTCGTCTGGTCGGCGAATCCGCCAGCGGTTTTCTCTACTACGTGTCCTTCAAGGGTGTGACGGGCGCGAATCGCCTGGATGTCGCCTCGGTGGCAGACAAGGTCGGTGAGCTGCGCAAGCACACAGACCTGCCGGTCGGCGTGGGCTTTGGTATCCGTGATGCAGAGTCAGCTGCGGCGGTGGCCGGGATTGCCGATGCCGTTGTGGTCGGCAGCGTACTCGTCAACCGGATTGCCGAACTGGCCGATCAGCCCGAGGCCATCGCACCCGCCCTGTCGGACAAGCTGGCCGAACTGCGTACCGCCATCGACGCTGCCGGGTAATGCGCGGCGGCATTTCATCCGTTTATCCTGACCATGTACAATTCATAGTATGAGCTGGTTCAGCAAACTCGTGCCCTCGAAAATCCGCACCGTCGGCGGCAACAAGCGCACTGTGCCCGAGGGTTTGTGGGTCAAGTGCGACGGTTGCAGTGCTGTGCTGTACCGTTCGGAGCTCGAGCGCAACCATGATGTCTGTCCCAAGTGCAGCCATCACATGCGCATCGGTGCGCGTCATCGCCTCAGCCAGTTCCTCGATGATGATTCGACCGAGGAAATCGGCGCCGGTCTGGAGCCGGTGGACGTCCTCAAATTCAGGGACAGCAAGAAGTACCGTGACCGTCTGACGGCTGCGCAAAAGGCAACCGGCGAGAGCGATGCGCTGGTGGCCATGCGCGGTACCCTGCAAGGTCTGCCGGTGATGGCCATGGCGTTCGAGTTCCGTTTCATGGGCGGTTCCATGGGCGCGGTTGTCGGCGAGCGTTTCGTGCGTGCGGCCGAAATATGCCTGCAGGAAAAACGGCCGCTGATCTGTTTTTCCGCCAGTGGCGGTGCACGCATGCAGGAAGCGCTGTTCTCCCTGATGCAGATGGCCAAGACCAGTGCCGTACTGGCAAAGATGTCGGAGGCCGGCATACCCTATATTTCCGTGCTGACCGACCCGACCATGGGCGGTGTATCTGCCAGCTTTGCGATGCTCGGCGATATCAATATCGCCGAACCGAAGGCGCTGATCGGCTTCGCCGGGCCGCGGGTGATCGAACAGACTGTGCGGGAGACGCTGCCCGAGGGTTTCCAGCGCAGCGAGTTTCTGCTCGAACATGGCGCCATCGACATGATCATCGACCGGCGTGAAATGAGCGACCGCATCGCCAATATCCTTGGCATGCTGACCGGCCGGGCAGCCACCGGGGCCTGACCACCGCGGCGATCCGCACACACACCGTCCCGTGCCGCGTTTTGACAATCTCGGGGACTGGCTCCGCTGGCAGGAAACCCTGCACCCGGACCCGATCGACCTCGGCCTGGAGCGGGTCGCCACTGTGGCCCGGCGACTGGACCTGCTGGCACCCGGCGCGACCGTCATCACCGTCGGCGGCACCAACGGCAAGGGCTCCAGTGTCGCCATGCTGGATACCGTCTACCGGGCAGCCGGGTATCACACCGGCGTCTATACCTCCCCGCACCTGCTGGCCTACAACGAACGCATCAGCCTGGACGGCAACCCTGTCGATGATGCGCTGCTGTGCGCATCCTTTGCGCGTATCGATGCGGCGCGGGACGGGATTTCGCTGACCTATTTCGAGTTCGGCACGCTGGCCGCACTTGATATCTTCCGCGCCGCACTACCCGACCTCATCCTCCTCGAGGTCGGCATGGGCGGCCGGCTGGATGCAGTGAATATCATCGACGCTGACGTCGCCCTGGTGACCGCCATTGGCATCGATCACAGCGAATGGCTGGGCAACGACCGCGAGGCTATCGGTCGCGAGAAGGCCGGCATATTCCGCCGCGGACGACCGGCCATCTGCTCGGATCCCCGGCCGCCGGCAAGTCTGCGGCAAACGGCACAGCGGCTGGGCGCGGACTGGCAGGCGCTGGGCGTGCATTTTTCCTGTCGCGATAAGGGTGACAGCTGGTCATGGGAATGCGGTGACCGGCGCCTCGAGGCATTACCCCGGCCGTCCATCCCCGGCAGGCACCAGCTGGAGAATGCGGCCGGTGTGTTGAGGGTCGTCGACGGCTTGCAGGCCAGCTATCCGGTGACGCCCCGGGCCATTGCGGAGGGTCTGCGGGCCGCGTCGCTGGCGGGGCGCTGCCAGGTCCTGTCGGGGCGCATCGAACAGGTGCTGGATGTTGCGCATAACCGGGAAAGTGCCGCACAGCTGGCCGGATTTCTCGGCGACAGGCCGGTGACGGGCCAGACCTGGCTGGTGCTGGGTATGCTGGCCGACAAGGAGGTTGCCGCTGTTGCCGCAAGCCTGTCTGACGGCGTCGACCGGTGGTGTTTTGCCACGCTGCCGGGAGAACGCGGCCTGTCAGCAAGGCAACTGGGTGAACAGGCGGCCGTTGACGGCCAGGTGGAATTTTTCGAATCGGTCGATGCGGCGCTGGCACATGCGCGGGCCTGCGCCGGTCACGGCGACCGTATCGTGGTGACCGGCTCGTTTCTGACCGTGGCGGCGGCACTGGCAAGTCAGGTATAGTTTCATTCGCTCGCAAGCTGCAGTTGAAACGCCTGCAACAACACCGGAGTGTCAATGGATCAACAACTGAAGCAACGCCTCACGGGGGCCGTTGTGATCGTATCGCTGGCGGTGATTTTCATCCCGGTGATCCTGGAGGGTCCCCGCGATGAATGGACGCCACGGGATCACACTATCCCCGAGCCCCCTGGACTGGATTACCGCGCCCCGGAAGAACTGCCGATTCCTGCACCGGCAACACCGGCGCGCACTGAACAGCCTGATGACGAGATGACCGCCGACTCAGGGTCTGCACCACTGCCGGTACCACCGCCTGTGCCCGAACCGGTCGTGCAGGCGCAAGCGCCGCCACCGGCAACGAAGCGCCGGCAAACACTGGCAAACGGCTGGTATGTACAGGTCGGCAGCTTCAGCCAGTCTGATAATGCCGGCCGTCTGCGCGACACTCTCGGCGATGCGGGCATGGATGCCCATCTGCACACGGTCAAGACCGGGCAAGGCACCGGTTACCGTGTGCTGGTCGGGCCGTCGCACACACGTCCGGAGGCGGAGAAATTGCAGCAGAAACTCGCCGACAGCCAGAAACTCAAGGGCATCGTCATCGAAATCGGCGGGTCCGGGGATGGATAATTGCATGGCCGGGCGGGAAAGATATCTGCTAGAATTACTACTCATTCCTGTTTAGAAAACCGGTTAGCGGGTCTTTTGAGGTGGATATGGCGATTGCCTGGATTGATGTGGTGATAATTGCGCTGATCGCACTGTCAGCGATCCTTAGTCTGTTTCGCGGGTTCGTCACGGAGGCCGTGGCCCTGGCCACCTGGCTGATCGCCCTGTGGGTCGCGATGACGTTCTACGAGGAGCTCGCTGCCTGGCTGGCCCAGTGGATCAGCCTGGCCTCGGCACAGAAAATTACCGCATTCGGGATCCTGTTCGTCTGCGTCCTGCTGCTCGGCGCCGTTGTGAATTACCTGGCCGGGAAACTCGTTTCACGCACCGGCCTGACGGGTACCGACAAGCTGCTCGGTGTGGTCTTTGGTGTTGCGCGTGGCGGCGTGATTGTCGCTATCCTGGTGCTGCTGGGCGGGCTGACGCCATTCCCGCAGGATCCCTGGTGGCAGGATTCGCAATTCCTCGGTTATTTTGAAGAGTTCGCCCTGTGGATGCGCAGTTTCCTGCCGGGCGAGATTGCGGACAATATCACCTACGCCTGAATTCCCGGCGTTCATCGGCGGTCTAGTATATGTGCGGCATTATCGGCATTGTTGCCCGCAGTCCTGTCAACCAGGCGCTGTATGACGGCCTGACCGTATTGCAGCACCGCGGGCAGGATGCTGCAGGCATCATCACCAGCGACGGACAACGACTGCACCTGCGCAAGAACAACGGCCTGGTGCGCGACGTGTTCCATACCCGGCACATGCTGCGCCTGCATGGCAACATGGGCATCGGTCATGTGCGCTACCCGACGGCCGGCTGCGAAAGTTCCGCCGAGGCACAACCCTTCTACGTCAATTCGCCCTACGGCATCAGCCTGGCACACAACGGCAACCTGACCAACGCCAACAAGCTCAAGCAGGAGCTGTTCCAGGAAGATCTGCGCCAGATCAATACGGACTCGGATTCAGAGGTGCTGCTGAATGTGTTTGCCCACGAGCTGCAGCAGCAGGGCAAGCTCAGGATGGAGGTCGACGACGTGTTTCGCGCCATCGGCGCCGTGCACAAACGCTGCCGCGGCGCCTATGCGGCCGTCGCCATGATCACCGGCTACGGCGTAGTCGCGTTCCGTGATCCGCGCGGTATTCGTCCGGTTGTTTACGGCAAGCGTGAAACGTCCACGGGCACGGACTACATGATGGCTTCCGAGAGCGTTGCGCTTGACGTGCTCGGTTACGAACTGATCGGTGACGTGGCGCCGGGCGAGGCCGTGTATGTGACCCTGGACGGAAAACTGCACAAGCAGCAGTGCGCCGAACACACCAGCCTGTCGCCGTGCATATTCGAGTTCGTCTATCTCGCCCGGCCCGATTCCATCATCGACAATATCTCGGTCTACAAGGCACGCCTCAGGATGGGCAACAAGCTGGCGGACAAGATCCGTCGTATCCGTCCGGACCATGATATCGATGTCGTCATACCGATACCGGACACCAGCCGCACATCGGCCCTGCAGCTGGCGAACAAACTCGGCCTCAAGTACCGGGAAGGTTTCATCAAGAACCGCTATATCGGCCGCACCTTCATCATGCCGGGCCAGCAGCAGCGCAAGAAATCCGTGCGCCAGAAGCTCAATGCCATTGACCTGGAATTCAGGGGCAAGAGCGTCCTGCTGGTCGACGATTCCATTGTACGCGGCACCACGTCTTCCCAGATTATCGACATGGCGCGCGAGGCCGGGGCCAGGAAAGTTTATTTTGCATCGGCCGCCCCGCCGGTGCGTTACCAGAACGTCTACGGCATCGATATGCCAAGCAGCACGGAGCTGATCGCGTCCGGACGCAGCGAAGAGGAAGTCGGCAGCGAAATCGGTGCGGACTGGCTGGTCTTCCAGGACATGGACGACCTGGTAAAGGCGGTTGGCAAATGGAACAAGGACATCGAGCAGTTCGATGCATCGGTCTTTACCGGCGAATACATTACCGGTGATATCAGCGGCGACTATCTGAATGCGCTGCAGTCATCCCGCAACGATGCAGCAAAGAAAGACCGGCGTGACGAGGACGACGAGGTGATTGATTTACACAACACGGCCTGAACGTGTTCAGTTGACAGCCCGGGGACACTCGACTAGTCTCGATGGAAATGCGCCGATTTGATTTCAGCTTGCGGGCGCCTGATAAATCCAGCTAAAGCGACTGCACCTGCTTTCGCATGTCTGGAAGCGGGTTTTTTTGTGTCCGCAGGCGGAGCGGACAGGGGAACAGCCATGTCATACGATGAATTCGATTTCGCGACCCGCGCGGTACGCAGTGGCCAGCAGCGCACGGGCGAGGGCGAGCATTCCGAAGCTATTTTCCCGACCTCGAGCTATGTGTTCGGCAGTGCGGCCGAGGCGGCGGCGCGCTTCTCGGGCGAGCAGCCCGGCAACATCTATTCGCGTTTCACCAATCCGACGGTGCGTACCTTCGAGACCCGGCTTGCCTCCCTCGAAGGCGGGGAGAGCTGCGTGGCGACCGCCTCGGGCATGGCCGCTATCCTGGCGACCTGTGCGGGTCTGCTGAAGAGCGGTGACCATATCGTGTCTTCCCGCAGCATCTTCGGCACGACGACGGTACTGTTTGGCACCTACCTGGCACGCTTCGGCATCGAAACCACCTTTGTCGCACTGGACCAGCCGCAGGAATGGGAGGCGGCCATGCGTCCCGCAACCCGCCTGCTGTTCCTCGAGACGCCCTCCAACCCGCTCACGGCGCTGGCCGATATCAAGATCCTGGCCAGGCTGGCGCATGCCGGCGACGCCCTGCTGGTGGTGGACAACTGTTTTTGCACGCCGGCGCAGCAACAGCCGCTTGCGCTGGGCGCGGATATCGTCATTCATTCGGCCACCAAGTACCTGGACGGGCAGGGGCGCTGCATCGGGGGTGCGGTGGTCGGGGATGCAGAGCACGTCGGCAAGGAGGTCTACGGCTTCCTGCGCACCGCCGGTCCGAGCATGAGCCCGTTCAATGCCTGGGTCTTCCTCAAGGGGCTGGAGACCCTGTCCCTGCGCATGCGGGCCCACAGTGACAGTGCGCTGGTACTGGCACAATGGCTTGAGCAGCAGCCGGCGGTGGCACGGGTTTATCACCCGGGACTGGCCAGCCATCCGCAGCACGCACTGGCCGGCCGGCAGCAAAGCGGCTACGGCGGCATCGTTTCCTTCGAACTCAAGGGCGGGCAGCCGGCGGCCTGGTCGCTGATCGATGCAGTACGCGTATTTTCCATTACCGCCAACCTGGGTGATGCCAAGAGTACGATCACTCACCCGGCATCGACCACGCATGGACGCCTGACACCGGAGCAGCGCGCGGATGCCGGCATCGCGAACGGCCTGGTACGCCTGGCCGTCGGGCTCGAGTCGGTCGATGACCTGCAGCGTGATCTCGAGCGCGGCCTGGCGGCCGTGCGTTCCTCATAGCGGCTGCCACTCGCGGCAGTCAGCCGATGGTGTGGCGGTGAGTGAGGTCAGGCACGCCCGGGCGCTGGTCGAAGCGCTGTTCCGGGAGGCCCTGCAGGCGGTGCATGGCAGGCGCTGTGTCGCACAATACCTGCAGGCCAGTGCCCGGACAGGCGAGAGCGCCGTCATCGCCATCGGCAAGGCAGCCTGTGCCATGATGGCGGGTGCCTTGGACGTGCTGCAGGACACTATCCGTAGCGGCCTGATCATCAGCCCGGCCGGTGAGGCGCAGGCGTGCCAGCCCGCCGACAGCCGCATCCGGCATGTCTGCGGCAATCACCCGGTGCCTGCCGCAGACAGTCTGGCGGCCGGTCAAACACTGCTGGAATTCCTCGATACGCGCCCGGCCCATGACCGGCTGCTGTTTCTCATCTCCGGTGGCACGTCCAGCCTGGTCGAGGTGCCGCAAGCGGGTATCGCTCCGGCAGAGTTGCAGGCGGTGAATGACTGGCTGCTCGGCAGCGGTCTGGACATCGTGCAGATGAACCGCGTGCGTTGCGCGTTATCGCAGATCAAGTGCGGCCGGTTACGACACTTTCTCGGTGAGCGGGATGCCCGCGTCCTGCTGCTGTCGGACGTGCCGGGCGATGACGCCAGCGTGATCGGTTCGGGCCTGCTGCACCCGCCACCGTCGGGGACAGCGGCCTTGCCCGCACTGCCGGACTGGCTGCAGGCGCTGACCGACCGCGCCCCCGCGGTGGAGGCGTTTGCCGATGTGATCGAACATTGTATCGTTGGCAGCAACCGGGTGGCACTGAACGCCATCGTGGCAGGCGCGCAGCGGGAGGGGTGGCAGGCCATGCGCATGGATGAGCCGCTCGCCGGTGATGTTCACCAGGCGGCCGGACGGATTGTGGCGCAGTGTCAGTCGGCGGTCCCGGGACTGTACGTGTGGGGCGGCGAGACCACGGTACGGCTTCCCGAACAGCCCGGTGAGGGTGGTCGTAACCAGCAACTCGCACTGGCAGTGGCTGACCAGTTGACTGCAGGCTTGCCGGTCGTGCTGCTGTCTGCAGGCAGTGACGGCCGGGATGGCAACAGCAACGCGGCCGGGGCCATTATCGATGCGCAGACCGTGCCCCGCGGTCAACAGCGCGGGCTGGACGCCGGGGACTGCCTGCGGCGGGCCGCTGCCGGCACTTTCCTCGCAGCCAGCGGGGATCGCCTGGTGACCGGTCCCACCGGCACCAATGTCATGGATATCGTAATTGCACTGAAACTGGCGGAGACTGCCGATGATGCAAGACCTGTTTGAACTGGGGCGCGCCTGTTTCGCCGCGTGCGATCCGGCGGAGAAGGTCACACTCACGCAGGAGGCCGAACAGCTGTTGCGCGACGGCGCGTGCCGGCTGGATCTCGCTGCCGCACCGCTCAGGCTGGATTCACCCGGACGGCCGGACCGGCCGCGGCTGGTGCATCATTCGCAATTGCCGGCTCGCAAGCTGGGCAGCCGGGAAGGGCGCGCCGCCTTTATCCATGCACTGGCGCATATCGAATTCAATGCCATCAACCTCGCCTGGGACGCGGTGCTGCGCTTTCGGGGGCTGCCGCAAGACTTCTACCGCGACTGGGTCGGGGTGGCCGCGGAAGAGGCGCTGCATTTCAGTCTGCTGGATGCGCGCCTGCAAGACCTGGACAGCGGCTATGGAGAGTTCCCGGCGCACGATGGCCTGTGGGAGATGGCCGCCAAAACGGCCGGTGATGTGCTGGTGCGCATGGCGCTGGTACCGCGTGTGCTGGAAGCGCGTGGCCTGGATGTGACGCCCGCCATGATCCGTCGACTGCAGCAGGCTGACGACGCCGAGACCGTTGCCATTCTTGAAAGGATCTATGCAGACGAGATCGGTCACGTGCAAATCGGTTCGCGCTGGTACCGTTATCTGTGCGCGCAACGGGGGCTGGAGCCGGCCGCAACGTTCCGGACCCTGCTGGTCGATTACAATCTGGACAGGATAAAGTCCCCGGTCAACGCGGCGGCGCGTGCGCAGGCCGGCTTCGACCCGGAAGAACTCGCCATGCTGAGAGAAATGGCAGGCGAACGCGGCGCGTGAGTCAGCTCCGCTTTGTACGCGGATATCGGCCGGCCGGCTGTGCCGGGTTCAGGCCGGCGTGACAGGGAGGCCCTGCAGCTCGCAGCCAGCGGCCGTGCAGGCAAGCAGGCTGCCCTGCTCATACCAGTCGCCCAGCACGATGCGCTGAGCCGACCGGCCCGCCAGCTCGAGGCTGTGGATGGCCGGCCGGTGGGTATGGCCATGAATCAGCTGTACGGTGTCATGTTCCGTCATGTAGTCAATGACGGACTCCCCGTTGACGTCCATGATGGATTCCGGCTTGCCGGCAGTCTGTTGCCGGCTCGCGTTGCGCATGTCGCGCGCAATGGCCTGGCGTTCGGGCAGCGGCCTGGCCAGCAGGTCCGCCTGCCAGGCAGGGTCGCGGACCTGGTCGCGTAAGGCCATGTAGTCGGCATCGTCCGTACACAGCAGGTCGCCGTGCATCAGCAGGGTCGGGACGCCGTACAGATCGATAACGGCGGGATCCCCGAGTAGCGTGACGCCGCAGTCCTGTGCAAACCGCTCACCCAGCAGGAAGTCGCGGTTGCCGTGCATGACGTAAACCGGCGTGCCGCCGTCGGCACATTGCCGCAGGGACGCGCACACGGCCCGGTTGTCGGGCAAGTCGTCATCATCGCCGACCCAGGCCTCGAACAGGTCGCCCAGGATGTACAGCGCTTCCGCGTCACTGGCCCGGGTGGCCAGGAAGTCGCGAAACAGGGCGGTGATCGCCGGCCGTGCGGGGTCCAGGTGCAGGTCGGATATAAACAGGGTCCCGGGCATGCGGCCGCTGGCCTGTGTGTCTACTCCTCGACCGTGACCTTGCGGATGACGATGCTCTCGTTCGGCACATCACCATGGCCGCCGTGTGTTCCGGTCTGCGCCTGCTCGATGCTTCGCACCACGTCCATGCCGTCGACGACCTTGCCGAATACCGTGTAGCCCCAGCCCTGGGGTGAGGGCGCGGTATGATCCAGGAAGGTGTTGTCCTTGACATTGATGAAGAACTGCGCGGTGGCAGAATGCGGATCATTGGTGCGTGCCATGGCAATGGTGCCGTCCGCGTTCTTCAGGCCGTTGTCTGCCTCGTTCTTGATCGGCGGCCTGGCCGGTTTCTGTTTCATGTCGGCATCAAAGCCGCCGCCCTGTATCATGAAGCCGGCAATGACGCGATGAAAGATGGTGCCGTCGTAGTATCCGTCCTTTGCATAGGCGACGAAGTTCTCGACGGTTTGCGGTGCCTTGTTGCCGTCCAGTTCCAGCTTGATCATGCCGGCGCTGGTATCCATGTTGACTGTAACCATTCCTGTTCCTTTTGAGTTTGAGTTGTCTTCTTTTGCGAGTGCGGATGCCGGCAACACGCCAACGGTAATGGCCAGCAGCAGGCCATGCAGGTATTTCATCGGGATTGCTCCTCTGGTAGTGCGAAAGTGGCAATGATAGTGGCTCTGGCGGTCTTTACAAGTGCCGGCCAGGCAGGACGCACTTTGTCGCACCCGGGGCTTTCCGTTACTATGGCGCTCGATAAAAATCCGCCGGTGCGCGGATGCCCCCTGGATGCGAGCCTGGCCGTCACATGCTGAAGATCTACAACACCCTTACTAATCAGAAGGATAAGTTTGTCCCTATTGAAGCGGGCAAGGTGAGGATGTATGTCTGCGGCATGACGGTCTACGACTACTGCCATCTGGGCCATGCGCGCGTCATGCTGGTGTTCGATATCGTTGCCCGCTACCTGCGCGAGCAGGGCTATGACGTGACCTACGTCAGGAACATCACCGATATCGACGACAAGATCATCCAGCGCGCCAGTGAAAACGGCGAGGACATCAACACACTGACCGACCGGTTTATCCGCATCATGCATGAGGATGCCGATGCGCTCGGCATCCAGCGCCCGGATCTCGAACCGCGGGCAACGGAATCCATGGATGCAATCATTGGCATGATCGGCGCCCTGGTCGACAAGGGCTATGCCTACCGGGGCGATAACGGCGATGTCTATTATGATGTCAGTAAGTTCGAACATTACGGGCAGTTGTCAGGGAAGCAGATCGAGGACCTGCAGGCGGGCGCGCGGATCGAGGTCAATGAATCCAAGGACGACCCGCTGGATTTCGTGCTCTGGAAGGCCGCCAAGGCGGACGAACCCGGCTGGTCATCGCCGTGGGGCGAGGGCAGACCCGGCTGGCACATCGAGTGCTCGGCCATGTCGACGGACCGTCTCGGCGACCACTTCGATATTCACGGCGGCGGCATGGACCTGAAGTTTCCGCATCACGAAAACGAGATTGCCCAGTCCGAGGCGGCAACCGGTCATGATTTCGTCAACTACTGGATGCACAACGGCTTCGTACGGGTCGACGATGAGAAGATGTCGAAGTCGCTGGGCAATTTCTTTACCGTGCGGAATATTCTCGACAGCTATCGTGCCGAAGAGGTGCGCTATTTCATCCTGGCGAGCCACTACCGCAGTCCGCTCAATTATTCACAGGAGAATCTCGAGCTTGGCAAGGCGGCACTGACGCGGTTGTACACGGCCATGCGCGGGTTGACGCCGGCCGCGCAAGCGGATGCATCGTGCGATCACTATGCGGATGCCTTCCATGCCGCCATGGATGATGACTTCAATACACCCGAGGCGATTGCGGTGCTGTTCGAACTGGCGCGTGACATCAACAAGTCTCGCGGCGACGCGCCGGACCGGGCCGCCGCGCTGGCGGCCTGCCTGCTGCGGCTGGGTGGCGTGCTCGGCCTGGTGCAGGCCGACCCGGAGCTGTACCTGCAAGGCACGTCCGGGGATGCATCCGGCGAGGCCCTGCCGGACAAGGAAATCGACAGGCTGATTGCCACTCGCCTGCGTGCGCGCGACAACCGCGACTGGGCGGAGGCGGACCGGATCCGCGATGAACTGGAGTCGCAGGGCGTGGTGCTGGAGGACGGGCCGACCGGTACCAGCTGGCGACGCAGCTGAGTACGGCAGCCTGCTCAGTCGTCCGCGTGCAGGTGTTCGGCCGCGTACAGGGTGTTCTCGAGCAGTGTGGCGACGGTCATCGGACCGACGCCCCCCGGCACGGGCGTGATCCATGCGGCCCGTTCGCGCGCCGCCTCGAAGCCGATATCGCCGACCAGGCTGCCGTCTTCCTGCCGGTTGATGCCGACGTCGACCACCGTAGCACCCGGCTTGACCCATTCACCCGAGACGATGCCCGGTTTGCCGACGGCCACGACCAGGATGTCGGCCGTGCCGACAAGCACGTCGAGATTGCGCGTAAACCGGTGACAGGTGGTCACGGTGCAGCCGGCCAGCAGCAGTTCGAGAGTCATGGGCCGTCCGACATTGTTCGAGGCACCCACGACGACGGCCTGGCGGCCATAGAACTCCTCGCCCGTATGCTCGAGCAGGGTAATCACCCCGCGTGGCGTGCACGAGCGCAGGGCGGGACGGCGCAGCGCGAGTCGCCCGATGTTGTACGGGTGGAAACCGTCCACGTCCTTGTCGGGCAGGATCGCCTCGGTCACCCGGTCGGCATCGATGTGGCCGGGTAGCGGAAACTGCACCAGGATACCGTCGATCTCGCGGTCGGCGTTGAGGCTGTCGATCAGCTCCAGCAGGGTCGCCTCGCTGGTGTCGTCCGGCAGATCATAGGCGCGTGACAGGATGCCGGCATGCTCGCAGGCGGTGCGCTTGTTGCGCACATAAATTTCGGAGGCCGGGTCCTGGCCGACCAGGACCACCGCCAGTCCGGGTGCCCGCTGACCGTGCGCGCGCCGCGCATCGATGCCGGCCTTGACTGCCAGCCTGACGTCTGCGGCGATGGCCTTGCCGTCGATCAGTTTTGCGCTCATGGCTCCGGCGAATTTCCGTATCAAAATTAGGGGCGGAATTCTCGCATGTGCGCTTGCGTAAATACAGCTGTACAGGCGGATGCCCGGCGGGATTCAGCTCCATTTGACCGTTTACAGGGCAGGACGTATCATCACCGGGCTTTGTATATGGCCGAATCATTCACACTTATAACGGGGTATAGCGCAGCCTGGTAGCGCGCCTGCTTTGGGAGCAGGATGTCGGGAGTTCGAATCTCTCTACCCCGACCAAGTGAATTAGGTCGAGCACTGCGCCCGTAGCTCAACAGGATAGAGCACCGGCCTTTAGGCGCACATCATAGAGAGGATGTGCAAGCGGGAGCCTTTATGGGGAAAGGGAACCCATAAAGTGGACCACACTGTATCGGGGAAACCTTAACAGGTCATGCTGATGGCAATCCCGAGGAAACCGTTGGTTGACAGCCCTTGACGGGATCCGTAGAGACTATACGTGTGGCGCCTGAGATGGCGAAGAGATAGTCCAGACCACAAACCCGTACGGGGCGCCGAAAGGCGTAGTTGGTAAGCTAAGCCGACGGTTGCAGGTTCGAATCCTGCCGGGCGCGCCAAACAGGATTGGCGGAAGCAGCAGGCAGGCATTTTTTATGGTGGGCGTAGCTCAGTTGGTAGAGCCCTGGATTGTGATTCCAGTCGTCGTGGGTTCGAGTCCCATCGTCCACCCCAAACACCCGGTCACCTGCCGGCGGGGTTGCTTGAACGACCCTGCCGGCTGTGGTCCAATACCGCGCTCTCGGGCCGTTAGCTCAATTGGCAGAGCAGTGGACTCTTAATCCATTGGTTGTAGGTTCGATTCCTACACGGCCCACCAGACTCCACCCGTGCAATGCACGGGTTTTTTAATGCCGCAATCGCCCGTCCGGCAAGGCTGTCAGCGGGTTGCGGCAGGCGTTAAACAGGGGTGCGCAAACCGGGTTTAAGTAGTTATAATTCAAGACCTAACAGGCTGGCATCCGGTAGCGCAATAACAGCAGGCAACGCGAGAGTGGCGGAATTGGTAGACGCGCTGGTTTTAGGTACCAGTGGGGCAACCCGTGAGAGTTCGAGTCTCTCCTTTCGCACCAGCCTTGTTAATCGCAGGACTGTTAAACTCACAAGCCTGTTCAACACCAATGACATGACAACATTGTCAGGATGCCAAAAATCTACGTAGAGGCGATGAGATGGAAGTTTCAGTAGAAAATACCGGGGGGCTGGCCCGCCGCATGACCGTGCAGGTCCCCGCGGACCGCGTCGACCAGGAAGTCAGGTCCAGGCTGCAGTCCCTGGTGCACACGGTACGCCTCGATGGCTTTCGTCCCGGCAAGGTGCCGCTGAAGGTCGTCGAGCAGAAGTTCGGCAAACAGGTACGGCTGGAAGTCATCGACCAGGTGGTGAACTCGACCATGCAGGAGGCGCTGACCCGGGAAAGTATCCGGCCAGCGAGCGATCCGAGTATCGAACCCAGGGACTCCCGGCCAGGCGAGCCGCTTGAATATACCGCCACGTTCGAGGTCTATCCCGAACTCGAGGGCGACATCCAGTACACGTTCACGGTCAGGCGCCCGGTCATCGAAATCGGCCAGGATGATATCGACGGAATGCTGGACAACCTGCGCCGTCAGCGTGCCACCTGGAACGTAGTCGAGCGCCCGGCCGTCGACGGTGATCAACTCACCATCGATTTCGAGGGCACGGTTGACGGTGAGGCATTCGCCGGCAACAGTGCCGAAAACCTGCCGCTGGTGCTTGGATCGGGCAGCATGATACCCGGCTTCGAAGAGCAGCTGACGGGCGTCGCGGCCGGGGACACAAAAGATATCGAGGTCACCTTTCCTGCTGACTACCCGTCTGCCGAGGTGGCCGGCAAAACCGCCAGCTTCAGTATCAAGGTCAATGGCGTCGCCGAAATGGCGCTGCCCGAACTGGATGACGCGTTTGCTGCGGCCTTCGGTATTGCGGCAGGCGGGATGGACGGTTTGCGCGCGGAAGTCACCAACAACATGCAGCGCGAGCTCAAGGGGCTGGTCGCATCACGGCTGAAGAGCCAGGTGTTCAGTGGTTTGCTGGAATCCAATCCCGTGGATGTCCCGAAGACACTCATCGAAACCGAGGTCAGGGAAATGCAGGCGATGCAGCAATACCAGGGTCAGCCCGTTGAATCGCTGCAGGCGGACGCCGAGAGGCGCGTCAAGCTGGGGGTGGTCGTCTCCGAGGTTGCACGGCGCAACCAGGTGCAGCTTGATCCGGACAGGGTCCGGGAAACGGTGGAAACCATTGCCGCGTCGTACGAGAAACCCGAGGAGGTCCTGCAGTGGTACTATGGCAACCAGGACAAGCTTGCCGGGGTCCAGTCATCGGTGATCGAGGACCAGGTTGTCGAGTGGATCATGGAGCACAGCGGCGTCACTGTAGAGGACGAGAATATGACATTTTCCGGGATCGTCGAGGAGGCCAAGAAGTCTCAAGGATAGTACCCTGAGACCGATATCGAATATTATGAACAGTGCACTGGATACCAAGGCTTTGAACCTGGTTCCCATCGTGGTCGAACAGACTGCGCGTGGTGAACGTTCCTACGACATCTATTCACGCCTGCTCAAGGAGCGCGTGGTGTTCATGGTCGGTCCGGTCGAGGACTACATGGCCAATGTGATTGTCGCGCAGTTACTGTTTCTGGAATCCGAAAATCCCGACAAGGATATCCACCTGTACATCAACTCGCCGGGCGGGTCGGTCACGGCGGGGCTCGCCATCTACGATACCATGCAGTTCATCAAGGCCGATGTCAGTACCATGTGTATCGGGCAGGCGGCGAGCATGGGTGCACTGCTGCTTGCCGGCGGCACCAAGGGCAAACGCGTGTGTCTGCCGCATTCACGCATGATGATCCATCAGCCGCTGGGCGGTTTCCAGGGCCAGGCGACGGACATCGATATCCACGCGCGTGAAATACTCCATATCAGGGAACGACTGAACATCATCCTGGCGAAGCATACCGGGCAATCGATGGAAACCATCCAGAAAGATACCGACCGGGACAATTTCATGGGTGCGGAGGCAGCCAGGGACTACGGGCTGGTTGACGAGATCCTCGAGCATCGCCCCGCAAGCGGCGACCAGGACGCCTGAACACAACCATACATATTGACGGGTTGACCGGCACTATCCTCCTGATCGACCGGGCAAGACAGGGGAAAAAGCCGCCCGGCTATCCGAAGGAGTTGATTCATAATAACAATCAGTGTTACAACCGTCATGGAAGAGGTTTCGGTATCAATCGTGAGGACGCGACATGAGCAACGATCGTAACGGCAAGGGCGAAGACGGAAAACTGCTCTACTGTTCCTTCTGTGGCAAGAGTCAGCACGAGGTTCGCAAGCTGATTGCCGGTCCTTCTGTATTTGTCTGCGATGAATGTGTCGAGTTATGCAATGACATCATTCGCGAGGAAATGCAGGAGAAAACGGCGGCGGGCGAAGAGAAGCTTCCCAAGCCGCAGGAAATCAATGACGTCCTCAACGAATACGTTATTGGCCAGTACCGTGCCAAGAAGGTGCTGGCCGTCGCCGTCTACAATCACTACAAGCGCCTCGAGGCGAAAGTCTCCAAGGATGAGGTCGAGCTGTCCAAGAGCAATATCCTGCTGATCGGGCCAACCGGCTCGGGCAAGACCCTGCTGGCCGAGACCCTCGCCAGGTTCCTCGATGTGCCGTTCACGATCGCCGATGCGACCACCCTCACGGAAGCCGGTTACGTGGGCGAAGATGTCGAAAACATCATCCAGAAGCTGCTGCAGAAATGCGATTACGATGTCGACAAGGCCCAGACGGGCATCGTCTACATCGACGAAATCGACAAGATCTCGCGGAAGTCGGATAACCCCTCCATTACCCGTGATGTATCGGGCGAGGGTGTCCAGCAGGCCCTGCTGAAACTGATCGAGGGTACGATTGCCTCGGTGCCGCCGCAGGGTGGACGGAAACATCCGCAGCAGGAATTCCTGCAGGTCGACACCGCCAATATCCTGTTCATCGTCGGCGGTGCGTTCGCCGGTCTCGACAAGATCATTCGCGGTCGTTCTGAAACCGGCGGCATCGGCTTTTCCGCCGAGGTCAAGAGCAAGGATGAAGAACAGAATCTTGGCGAAATCCTTTACGACGTCGAGCCGGAAGACCTGATCAAGTATGGCCTGATACCCGAGTTTGTCGGCCGCCTGCCGGTCGTGGCCACACTGGAGGAGCTCGACGAGGACGCGCTCGTCGAGATTTTGACGGAGCCGAAGAACGCCCTCACCAAGCAGTATGAAAAACTGTTTGACATGGAAGGCTGTGAAATCGAGTTCCGGGAAGATGCCCTGCGGGCGGTTGCAACCAGGGCCATGGAACGCAAGACCGGCGCACGCGGGCTGCGGACCATTCTCGAGCAGGTGCTGCTTGACACCATGTACGATCTGCCGTCACTCGAAAACGTCAGAAAAGTGGTCATTGACGAAAATGTTATTGTCGGTGGATCCAAGCCGTACATGATTTTTGACACTCCGGAACCGATTGCGGCGTCCGAATAAATCACTTTTTACTGGATATACAGCAAGATAGTTGATTCCAGTCAACTGCGGTTTTCTGGCATGTTACTTGCTGTATTGTTCATACCTGTCAATATTTGGTTGAAGTTATGCATTGTGTCCCCATCTCCGGACTGTGGGACAGCCAACCAGGTCAAATGCAACATCGGCGGGTATGTACCGGGCTGGTCCGGTCAGGCACCAACGTGATGCCAGGTGACCGCTAAGCCCGCACCCTTACAACACCAGAACGGATGGACATAACTATGACAGACCAGACGAATCACGCGATACCCGTATTACCTCTCAGGGACGTGGTTGTGTACCCGCACATGGTAATTCCGCTGTTCGTTGGCCGAGAAAAATCAATCAATGCACTGGATACCGCGATGCAGGAGGACAAGAAAATCCTGCTCATTGCACAAAAGAATGCCGAGATCGACGATCCGGCGATCGATGATATTCACGAAATCGGTACGCTGTCGACAATTCTGCAGCTGCTGAAGCTGCCTGACGGGACGGTCAAGGTCCTGGTTGAAGGCGCGGAGCGTGTGCGCATCACCGGCTATGAAGATACCGACGCGTTCTTTACCGCACACATCGAACTGCTGGAACAGGAAAGCGAGGGAGACCAGAAAGAGCTGGATATCCTGACGCGCTCCCTGCTGGCCATGTTCGACCAGTACGTGAAACTGAACAAGAAAGTTCCGCCGGAAATACTCACCTCGCTGTCAGGTATCGAGGAGCCGGGACGCCTGGCTGACACGATTGCGGCGCATATGTCGCTCAAGCTCGACGAGAAACAGAAGATCCTCGAAATCAACGACAGTCGCGCCCGTCTCGAACGCCTGATGGTCCTGATCGAGGGCGAAATCGACATCATGCAGATCGAAAAGCGCATCCGCGGCCGCGTCAAGCAGCAGATGGAGAAGAGCCAGCGGGAGTATTACCTGAATGAGCAGATGAAGGCGATCCAGAAGGAACTGGGCGACATGGAAGATGCGCCCAATGAGCTGGAAGAGCTCGAACAGAAGATCGAGAAGGCGGGTATGAGCAAGGAGGCCAAAGAGAAGGCCACCGCCGAGCTCAACAAACTGAAGATGATGTCTCCGATGTCCGCCGAGGCGACCGTGGTCAGGAACTATGTCGACTGGCTGGTCAACGTGCCCTGGAAAAAACGCAGCAAGATCCGGCACGATCTGGCCGCCGCCGAAGCCATCCTTGAAGAGGATCATTACGGCCTGGACAAGGTCAAGGAGCGGATCCTTGAATACCTGGCGGTGCAGCAGCGCGTGAAGAAGCTGAAGGGCCCGATCCTTTGCCTGGTCGGTCCGCCCGGCGTCGGCAAGACCTCGCTGGGCCGTTCCATCGCGCGTGCGACCGGACGCAAGTTTACCCGCATGTCGCTGGGCGGTGTGCGCGACGAAGCCGAGATCAGGGGGCATCGCCGTACCTATATCGGTTCGCTGCCCGGCAAGATCATCCAGAACCTGGCGAAGATGAGCGTGCGCAATCCGCTCTTCCTGCTCGACGAAATGGACAAGATGTCGATGGATTTCCGCGGCGACCCGTCATCGGCGCTGCTCGAGGTGCTCGATCCCGAACAGAACCACACCTTTGGCGATCACTACCTGGAAGTCGATTTCGATCTGTCAGACGTGATGTTCGTGGCGACGGCCAACACCATGAACATCCCGGCGCCGTTGCTCGACCGGATGGAAGTCATCCGGATTCCGGGTTATACGGAAGACGAGAAGATCAATATCGCCATGCGTTATCTGCTGCAGAAGCAGATCGAGAACAGCGGACTGAAGGAAAACGAGATCTCCATCAGCCAAAACGCCATCCGCGATATCGTGCGTCACTACACCCGCGAGGCCGGCGTCCGTAATCTCGAGCGCGAGATCTCCAAGATTTGCCGCAAGGTGGTCAAGGAACTCGTGCTGCACGAAAAGGGCAAGAAGATTTCCGTCACACCCAGGAACCTGGAAAAATACCTCGGTGTGAGGCGCTTCCGCTACGGACGTGCCGAAGAGAACGATCAGGTCGGCCAGGTCACGGGGCTCGCCTGGACCGAGGTCGGTGGCGAGCTGCTGACGATCGAATCGACGGTCGTGCCCGGCAAGGGCAAGATGATTCATACGGGCCAGCTGGGCGATGTCATGCAGGAGTCCATCCATGCTGCCATGACCGTGGTCCGCAGCCGCTCCGCCATGCTGGGTATCGATGTCGATTTCTACCAGAAGTACGATGTCCATATCCACGTCCCGGAGGGCGCAACCCCGAAGGACGGCCCAAGCGCCGGTGTTGGTATGTGTACTGCACTGGTGTCGGCCCTGACCGATATCCCGGTACGCGCCGACGTGGCGATGACCGGCGAGATCACACTGCGTGGCGAGGTCCTGCCGATCGGCGGTCTGAAGGAGAAGCTGCTGGCTGCTCATCGGGGCGGTATCTCGGTGGTGTTGATACCGGAGGAAAACCGCAAGGATCTGGCCGAGATTCCGAAGAACGTGAAGGATAAACTGGATATCCGGCCGGTCAGGTGGATCGACGAGGTGCTGCAGGTGGCGCTGAAACACCAGCCCACTCCGATCGAGGACGGTGAAAGCAAGGTCGCCGCCAGGAAGGCCACCAAGAGCAAGCCCCGCCAGAAGCCGCTGACGGCACATTAACACGGCTGCCTGATTGACAAACCGCCGGTATTCGTTCATGAATACCGGCGGTTTGTCGCGTCTGGCAACTGTGTTCTAATACTCCCCCATTAGCGGATACCGCTGACCCGGGAAGGGGAACGGTATGTGCTACAGCGATTGCCCACAACTTCATCGAACCACTGCGAGGATGCTTATATGAATAAATCTGAACTGATTGATCTGGTGGCTGAAAAGTCCGGCCTGTCGAGGTCAGACGCCACCAGTGCCACCGAGGCGGTACTGAACGGTATCGTCGATACCCTCAGCAAGGGTGATCAGGTGGCCCTGACCGGTTTCGGGACATTTTCGGTTCGGGCACGGGCGCCGCGTACGGGCCGTAATCCGCAAACGGGAGAAACCATTCAGATCAAGGCATCCAATTCACCGGGGTTCAAGGCTGGCAAAGCCTTCAAGGATGCCGTAAACTAGCGCGCCTTCGGGTGCTTAGCTCAGCTGGGAGAGCGTCGCCCTTACAAGGCGAATGTCGGGGGTTCGATCCCCTCAGCACCCACCAAGGACAAGGAGTGGTAGTTCAGCTGGTTAGAATACCGGCCTGTCACGCCGGGGGTCGCGGGTTCGAGTCCCGTCCACTCCGCCAGTCACAAACGGGAAGGGCATCCGCCAGGGTGCCCTTTCTTGTATAGGTCGGGCTGAACTGCATGCATATCTATTACCCGGGAGACAGGTAATGCTACTGGCTATCCGCGAGCGGATCATGGGATTTCTGGGCTGGGTCATCCTCGGCCTGATCTTCATTGCGTTCTCGTTCTGGGGCCTCGATTCCTATCTGCAATCTTCGGCAGACAATTACGCGGCCCGCGTCAACGATGCCGAGATATCCCAGCGACAGCATGATCAGGCCTACCAGGTACTGGTCCAGCGCGTACGCGAGCGCATCGGCAAGGATTATGAAAAGTCCGGTTATGACGAGGACACGTTGCGCAAGCAGGCCCTGCAGAGCCTGGTCACGGATGAATTGTTTGTCCAGGCCGCCGACTCGGCCGGTTTTTCCATTGGCGATGCGATGATCGCAGCCCGGATCAATTCAATCGAGGCATTCAGGCAGGACGGCAGGTTCTCCAAGGAGCTGTACCAGCGGGTGCTCGGTTACCAGGGTATGTCTCCGGGCCTGTTCGAATGGACCCTGCAGCGCGAGCTCGTTGCGGACCAGTTGAGAAACGGTATCGCAGCGACCGCTGCATCGACCGATGAAAACTTTACCCGGCTGTTCAGGCTTGAAGGCCAGCAGCGCCGCTTCGACCATCTGCGCCTGCCTGCGGAACTGGTGAGCGACCAGGTCTCCATTAGCGAGGCAGACCTCGAAGACTATTACGCACAGCACACTGCCGAGTTCCTCAGCCCCGAGCGGGCACGGATCCAGTATATCGAACTCAATGCCGCCGACATCAAGCTGGACAGCATGGTGGACGAGGCGCAGATCGAGGCGCTCTATGCTGAGCAGGCCGAGCGCTTTGTCGTACCGGAAGAGCGCAGGGCAAGGCATATTCTCGTCAGTACACCGGATAGCGACGAGGACACCATTAACGCGGCACGTGACAAGGCCGGTCAAATCGTCGATCGCCTGGATGCCGGCGAGGACTTTGCGGCGCTGGCCGCAGAATTATCCGATGATCCGGCTTCAGCCGCCACGGGCGGTGATCTCGGCTTCTTCGGCCCCGGCATCATGACGCCGGAATTCGAGCAAGCCGTGTTCGCGATGAACATCGGCGAACGCAGCAAACCGGTCCGGACGGACTTCGGTTTTCATGTGATCGAGTTGCTCGAGATCAGGCCGGAACAACGTACGCCACTGGCCGCGGTGCGCGATGAGCTGATCAGCGAACTGCAAAGTGAGGAGCGTGCCGATGTGTTCTTCGAACAGTCCGACACGCTGGCCAATATCGCATTTGAACAGCCCGATACCCTGCAAGGTGTTGCGGAGGCGCTGGATCTGGAGATCCTCGAGTCGGACTGGATCGGCCGTGACGGCGGTCCCGGTATCGGCGCCAATGACGAAATCGTGGAAGCCGTTTTCGGCGTGGATGTCCTGCAAAATGGCAACAACAGCACGGCCATCGAGATTGGTGAAAACCATGTGGTCGTGCTGCGCATACTGGAACACCAGGAGGCCAGGCCGCGACCGTTTGACGAGGTGCGGGAGCTGGTCAGCAACGCGGTCAGGACACGGAAAACCCGCACCCTGCTCGAGGAGCAGGGCAAGGCCTACCTCGCGCGGCTCGAGCAGGGGGAGCTGACGCTGGGCGACATCGCCGGCAACCACGCTCTGACGACCGAGTCACACCCGCTGCTCAAACGGATTGCGCCCGCTCCCGACAGGGCCATTGTCCAGCAGGCGTTTTCCATGCTCCCGCCACAGGATGACAAGCCCGTTTACAGCGGATTGCTCATGCCGCAGGGGGGCTATGTCCTGGTCGCCCTGCACGAGGTGCGGGACGGGGCCGTCACCGACCTCGAGGATGAACAGCGCAAGCTGGCGCAGCGTGGCCTGGGCCGGATTGTGGGCGCCGGTGATGTGCAGATGTTCCTGGACGGGCTGGAAAACCAGGCATCGGTCGACATACCGGAAAAAGACGACCAGTAAATTCGCCTGGCTGACGATTCTGCAGGGAGGTTTTTGTTCTGAAACTGCACTGGCAAATACTGGTCGCCCTGGTACTCGCCGTCCTGGTCGGCCACCTGACGGGACCGGATGGCGCCCTGTTCGGTATTCGTTTCCTCGATATTTATTCATTCCTGGGCACGATGTTCCTGAATGCCCTGAAAATGATCATTGTTCCCCTGATCGTATCCTCGATCATCACCGGCATCGCGGGCATCGGCGGTCGCGGCACGGTCGGCCGGCTTGGCTGGAAAACCCTGCTGTACTATTTCACGACCAGCCTGCTCGCCATCCTGGTGGGCCTGGCGGCCGTCAACATCATGCAGCCGGGGATTGTGGATGGCGAACCGGCAAAAGACATCGTTGCCCTGGACGAGACCGACCTGTCTTCAATAGAACAGCGCGTGGCCGGGAAGGGCGCCGGCGACGTGGTCGAGATCTTCATTCGCATGATCCCGACCAACATCGTGGCCGCGGCCGCCGAGGGCCAGATGCTGGGACTGATCTTTTTCAGTCTGCTGTTCGGCTACTTCATGACGCGAATCGAAGCGGACCGCAGCAAGCTGCTGCTCGACTTCTGGCAGGCTATTTTCTCGGTCATGATGAAGATCACCGACTGGGTGATGCTGTTTGCGCCGCTCGGGGTTTTCGCGCTGGTCGCCAAGGTCGTTGCCGTGACCGGCTTCGAGGCATTCCGTCCGCTGCTGGTATTTTTCTTTACCGTGCTGGGCGCACTGGCCGTGCACATGCTGATCACACTGCCGCTGCTGCTGCGCTTTATCGCACGCGTCGACCCCCGCCGGCAGTTCAGCGCCATGTCGCCGGCCCTGCTGACGGCCTTCTCGACGGCGTCGTCCTCTGCCACCCTGCCGGTGACACTGGATTGCGTGGAAAAACGTGCGGGGGTTTCGAACCGTACAACCAGTTTTGTGTTGCCGCTGGGTGCAACGGTC
>Ga0265306_10000114_pt1 | contig 31360 bp, 27 predicted proteins | sample Helome_3_FD_192493 | JGI IMG/M metagenome (GOLD analysis project Ga0265306, IMG submission 192493) | Marine sediment microbial communities from subtidal zone of North Sea - Hel_20160420 (Illumina Assembly) | ecosystem: Environmental > Aquatic > Marine > Subtidal zone > Sediment ... | reverse complement strand
GCTCGATCTACGCCTCATAGGTCTTCAAAATAATATAGCTGCCTTTGTTTTATCCCCTGAAGTTCCCCTCACGCCCTATTATTGCAAGCATTTAGGCAGAGCGCATGGCGCATAGAGCAAAGCGTTGGATCAAAAAGAAGTAACTTTCCATTTGTTCCCGCTATGCGCTTTGCGCTTAGCTCTTTGCCATTTGAGAATCTCTATCGAAGCGCGTTTGAGAAAATTTGATAACTTCTACTCTTCTTGGAAGAGGGGCGTACTAATATATCTTTCCGCCGGGCTGGGAATAATCACCACCATAGTCTTGCCGCTGGATTCAGGGCGCTTGGCCACCTCGAGGGCCGCTTTCACCGCTGCACCGGAAGAGATACCGCAGACGATGCCTTCCAATTTGGACAGCAGGCGCGATGTTTCAAAGGCATCATCGTTGGATACGGTCACCACGTCATCCAGCAGCGATTGATCAAGTACCTCGGGGATGAAACCGGCACCGATTCCTTGAATTTTGTGCGGTCCTTTTTGTCCGCCGGAGAGCACTGGAGAATCGGTTGGTTCCACTGCAATGGCTTTAAAAGACGGTTTGCGCGGTTTGATGGCCTGCGATACACCTGTGATGGTGCCGCCGGTGCCGACACCGGCAATGAGGATGTCCACCCGGCCTTCGGTATCGCGCCAGATTTCTTCGGCGGTTGTTTCCCGGTGAATTCTGGGGTTGGCCGGATTTTTAAACTGATTGGGCATAAACGAATCCTTTTCAGACGCCAGTATCTCCTGAGCTGTCTCAATCGCCCCCGGCATGCCATTGGCGCCGGGTGTCAAAACCAGCTCCGCCCCCATGTGCGTTAACAGCTTGCGCCGTTCGATACTCATGGTATCGGGCATCGTCAAACAAAGGCGATAATTTTTGGCGGCACAGATAAAGGCCAGCGCTATGCCCGTGTTTCCGCTGGTGGGTTCGACGATAAGGGTTTTGGGCGTAATGGAACCGTCCAGTTCACCGGCCGCAATCATCGAGGCCGCAATGCGGTCCTTGACGCTTCCCAGAGGATTGAAAAATTCCAGTTTGGCCAATATTTCCGCATCCAGGCCTTCATTGATTCGATTCAGCCGAACCAGCGGCGTTGAACCGATGGTGCTGCTGATCATGGAATGATATTTCATGACCGACCTCCCTTCAAAAAAACTTCGTTTTTTTAGTGTGCTGCTTTGAGTGACTGCCTCAACTGCTTCTGTTTTTTCGACTTATAGATCAGTCGCGGGGTCTCGATGACAACGGTGGTATCCGGCGGTACCGATTCAGTCAGCCATACATTCCCGCCGATGACCGAACGGGCCCCAATAATCGTTTTACCGCCCAGAATGGTTGCACCGGAATATATGATGACATCATCTTCAATGGTGGGATGACGTTTCTGGCCTCTGAATTCGTCACTGGCGCCTTTGGGGATGGATAAAGCGCCCAGGGTTACCCCTTGATAAATACGGACGTTGTCGCCGATTTCGGTGGTCTCGCCGATGACCACGCCGGTTCCATGATCAATCACAAAGCTTTTCCCGATTTTGGCGGCCGGATGGATATCGATCCCGGTAATGCTGTGCGCGTATTCTGTCATAATCCGGGGCAACAGCGGCACACCCAGATTCACCAGAAGATGGGCAATCCGATAAACGGTGATGGCCAATATGCCCGGATAGCTGAAAATAACTTCATCGGTGCTTTTGGCTGCCGGGTCACCATCGTAGGTTGCGCGCACATCAGCCGTCAGCGCTTTGCGAAGGGCCGGAATGGCTTCCAAAAACTGAAGGGACAGCCGATATCCCTGCTCATCACATTCGCTGCAGGGCTGATCATATCGTAAACAGTCATGCCGAATGCTGCGGCAGATCTGTTCGGAGAGAAGATCAAACAGGGAAGTCGCCGATTGCCCCACGGCGTATTTCAAATTGGCCGGATCAATTTTAGCCCGGCTGAAATATCCCGGAAAAAGGATCTCTCTGAGGCCGTTGAGGATTTCAATGACAGCTTCTTTGGATGGAATGGGCTCGTAATCGACGTGCGTATAGCACTCCTGATCGTTGCAACTCTCAATAATGTCTTCGGCAATCGCGGGCAACCGGGCTTTGATCGAGCTCAGATCCTGGAAGTCTATTTTGCAGGTATCCTGTTTTTTTCGTTCCAATTTTGGTTGACCTCTTCTTTTGGCGAATGACCCCAAATAACTGGATGCTAACAAAAAAGCAAAACGGTTTTATCCGCTCTGCTTTTTATTGTTAAATCGCTTGGCAAAAATAGGGCATTGACAATAATCACCGGACCGGATTTAAAATTGCAGTACCGCCGCCATGGCATCTTCATATTTTTTCTTCATTTCGTCCTGGGATGCATCGATTTCTTTTTTCTGGGGGCTGAAATCCGCCGGACACTCGGTCTGCAGCGTATTGACAATCCGCTCGATGTCTCCGATGTGTTTATGCAGGTTCTCAACCTGAGCGGCAAGGTTATCCTTGTCGGCACCTCGAAGCTTATCGACTTTTCGCACCATGTTGTACATTTTCGCCTTCCAGCCGTTAAGCTCTACTTCAATGGAATGACAATAGTCTTTTACATCCATAATTGTCTCCTTTCACAAATTCAGCAAGATTTAGGTAATTCACTTAATAAGTTAATAATAAACCCGATACCGGTCATGTCAATAAAGGGGTTATACCTGCTGTGTCGTTACCCCGAATTTAATCTTAATGGATTTTGGATGACAAAAATGTAAACTGCAGCAACGAATATTTTTTTGCGAAAAAATATTATTTTTATGCTTGACACGCGAACAGTTTGGCGCTAATCCATACTAATCTTATATAGATTTAAAAACTCTGAAACCGGGAGCAGAAATAAATGAAACTATCCACAAGGAGCCGCTACGGAGCCAGGATACTGGTCGATCTGGCCCGTAATAAGGACCAGGGCCCGGTTCAAGTCGGCGAAATATCAAAACGCCAGGATATTTCGGTCAAATACCTCGAGCAGCTCATCCGGCCTTTGAAAAAAGCCAATTTGGTGACCAGCGTGCGTGGCCCCAAGGGGGGACATCTGCTGGCTGAAAAGCCGGAAAAAATTTCCCTGGGGCAGGTCGTGCGGTTATTTGAGGGGCAGTCCGATCTGGTTGAATGCGTCAGTTTTCCCGAAAAATGCCCCATGTCCGATGATTGCCAGGTTCGCCTGGCCTGGCGCGATGCCACAGTGGTTCTGTATGAAAAACTGGATTCCACCACCATCTCCGATTTGATGAACGGTAAAAAACCAGAAGGTGATTAGGTGCCCGGAAGCATCGACCCCCAAAGACGTAAATCTCATTAGGATAATAATCCAATATCGGTCGGAAATTGTTTTGGGTACCCCAATGTTGCTTGAGCACTTCAAAGTCGTTGCAAACATATAAGGATTCAATTTCACTTTTTCCCAGTCAACAACTAAATCAAATAGGAGGATGCCATGAAAAAAGTTCTCATTTTAGGATCAGGAGCCGGCGGAACGATGGTAGCCAGCCAATTGCGCAGGAAGTTAAGTCCTAAAGAATGGCAGATTACCATCATCGACAATGATGAAGTCCACCACTACCAGCCGGGATGGCTGTTTATTCCATACGGTGTCTATTCCGCGGAAGATTGTCAAAAACCCAAGCGGGAATTCATCCCCGAGGGCGTTGACTTTGTTCTGGATGAGGTCGTCGGACTCGATACGGATAAACGCGAGGTCAAAGCAAAAAAGGGGTCATATGACTATGACTGGCTCGTTATCGCCACCGGATGCAGCATCGAACCTGAAGAAGTCGAAGGCATGATGGATGACTGGCGTAAAAATACTCATGATTTTTACACGCTGGACGGCGCCCTGGCCCTGCACGAAAAAATGAAATACTTCAACAAAGGGCGCGTGGTGCTTAACATCGCCGAGCTGCCGTACAAATGCCCGGTGGCCCCGATTGAGTTTGTTTTTATGGCCGACTGGTTTTTTGAGACCAAAGGCGCCCGTAATGACGTTGAAATTGAACTGGTCACCCCCATGGCCGGTGCATTTTCAAAGCCGATAGCCTCCAGCATCCTGGGCGACATTGCCATCCAAAAGAACATTAAAGTTACCCCGAACTTTGATATCGCCCAGGTCAACGCCGATGAAAAAACAATTGAATCGCATAAGGGCGAAAAGGTGGACTACGATTTGCTGGTGGCGATTCCGCCCAATTTTGGTGCCAAATTTCTGGAAGGCTCCGGCCTAGAGGATCCGCTGCGATTCATCGACACCGACCATTTTACGCTCAAAGCCAAAAATGCCGACCATATTTACGTCGTCGGTGATGCCACCAACGTACCGGCTTCCAAGGCCGGCGCCGTGGCCCATTATGAATCCGAAACGGTGGTGGAAAATTTAATCCGCGAAATCGATGGTCAGGAACCGCACGGCACCTTTGACGGCCATGCCACCTGCTTTATCTGCTCGGGCCATGAAAAAGCGTTTCTGATCGATTTTAACTACGAATATGAGCCGCTGCCCGGTAAATTTCCCTTTCCGGGCCTCGGTCCTTTCAGCCTGCTGGGCGACAGCTATATGAATTACTGGGGCAAAATGATGTTCAAGTGGGTCTACTGGAACATGATGCTCAAGGGTGTTGAATTGCCCCTGGAACAACAAATGACGATGGCCGGTAAAATGCGCCACGTCATGACCCAAGCATAAGGAGGCCGCCATGACAACCGAAGAACAAATTCTTGAGCGACTCGATCGCATCGAGGCTCAGCTGGCTCCGGTATCTGCCTCGGCCAGGGGTCTCAACGAACTCAGAGAAGATTTAATTCCCTTGAGCGGGCAGGCATTTCGACTGCTGATCCGGGAGCTGGAGGATGTGGAGTCCGGTTTCCAGCTGGAAGACTTGCTGGCGCTGATGAAACGCTCGCTGCGCAGCGTCAAGCACATGCAGTTTGCCATGGAGCAGATGGAAAACGTAGTGGACTTTATACTCACCATTGAGCCCCTGCTCAAGTCATCGGTGCCGCAGCTGATAAACTACCTGGATGACCTCGAGCAAAAAGGCATCCTGCGAATTATTCAATCAACACTTGATGTACGTGCCAAAATCGCAGCGGCTTACAGTCCCGAAGATGTCGATCAGATCGGTGATGGCCTGGTGGCGCTGCTGGGGCTGGCCCAGAAATTAGGCGATCCGAAGGCCCAGGCCTTTTTGGAAAAAATGGCCGCACTGCCGTCAAAAGTGGATCTGGAGAAAGCCAAACCGGTGGGACCATTTGGAATGCTGGGAGCCCTTTCCAGCAAGGAGGCCCGCCAGGGGCTGGGCGTATTGATGGAATTAACCAAGGCCATGGGCGATCTGAAAAATGGCGGCAGCAGCACAGCACTTCAAGAGTCAGAACCGATCGCTTAAACGCGAAAATGAGCCGGGTGCCGCTTGCGATATTCAGCCCGCAAGCGGCTCATCTCGAAAAAATGGTGTGTTATAATGAGGGCTGTTGCCTTTTTTCAATCGTTTTGGCATATAGTGGCTGTTAAAAAAACGTTGCCGTGTTCAAACGTTTTTTCTACAACCACTTATACCGCAATTCCGTAACTCAGATCAATGTGATGGAAAGCGGTTAAAAAGGCAAAAAAATAATTGGCTTTGGGCCTATAGCGGTAGAAATTTGCTGGAGAACGCACATGCAAAAACAGATGGTTCAATGTGAGGACGGGCGCCGCCGACAGGCGCGCATCCACGGGGTTCCAATAGAAGAAGGCGGGTTCAGGATATGGAAAGCCGGTGTTCGGTTAAAGGGCAAGCACGTGTCCGGAGAAGCCTGGTACAGTCATCAAACCAAAACCTGGTATTTTATCAGCGATCCGGAGAGCAAACACAGCCATTTGATGGATCGCATCGGTGATACCCTCCGGGAAGAAAAGCTCAGAAATTTGCGCGATCAATTAAAACAGCTGGTATCGCGACAAAGCATCACGCAAAAAAAGATTGCCGAACATCGCAAGGCCCTGGCAGATATCGAAAGCCAGCTGGAAATCATCAAAAAGGATATCGTCCGGACCGAAAAAGGGATACCTTTGGAATCCGGCACACCGCTGCAGTATTCACAGGGGATCAGAAAATGATACTCTGCGCGTTAGGATGATGACTGCTTGTAAAATGCAAGCAAGCGAGACGCCGTATTGTTGTCTCGCCTGCAGCTGATTTTATGTTCGTTTAAAAAAGCCGTGGATGGTCATTCAAAGTAGTTTTAAACAGCAGATTACACTCAATTACAGCGCCCCGGAACGCACATCAACGCCCGGGCTGTCAAACAAAGCCGATCTTTTAACACCCTAAAATATCAACCCGCCTCAGCGACCAGTCCGGCGGCATAGGCCTGTCCGGCAAGATCATACGCCGAATGCGGCCACATCAGAAGCGGTATCCCTTCTTCATTGGCGCGATCAATGGTTTCCTGATCGGGGGTCTGCCCACCGGTGAGCACAATCGCCGCCATCTCGTGCAATACGGCCACATTGACGATGTTCTGGTGGCTTTGCACCGTCAGCCAGATACAGCCGGTGGGCGCATTGGCCATTACATCACTTAAAAGATCACCGCAATACCCGCCTGCAATTTTCCGGTCCAGCTCATTTTGCCCGGCGGCCACGTGCAAGTTAAAACGGTCAACAAATTCTTTGGCATTCACGGCTTCATCACCCTTTCTTTTTTGTAAAATTTGAAACGCTCAATTTAGGTAAAATATAGTTTCCGATAATTCAAGCTCTTTTTAGCGAGCCGAGTTAAATGAATCCGTTAGGTAAGATCCGGTTGCTGCTTACAATGGGATGCCTGTTTTTGTTTACATTGTAATTTTACCACGAAGTTCGCGAAGGACACAAAGTGATGAATTGAAAAAACCTTATATTAATCTTCGTGCACCTTCGTGTTCTTTGTGGTTTAAAAATTTTTAAAAATGAGTCGGAGAATAATGCAGATACCCAAAGGATTTTGGTTGAACAATAACAGGCTTCATTTTTATTGCAATTGATTTATCAGGCCCTTTTGGCTATAGTAATTACGCAATCCAGCAGATGCCGTTTGCGGTGTCCCTTTTATTCTGGTTAAATCTGATATGGCCCCGAAAAAGAAACGCCCTGAAAATCAGCCTTCAATTCCCACTGCTATTCCGGGGCTGAACCTCAAACATCTGGTCGACTATCTACCCTGCTACGTATCCATTCAAGACCGCGATCTCAACCTTCTTTATGTCAACCAAAAATTCAAAAAAGATTTTGGCGACGGCACCGGTAAAAAATGCCACGCGGTTTATAAATGCTCAACTGAGATATGCCCCAACTGTCCCGTTCAAAAGACCTTCGAGGACAGACGCGCACATCTTACCGAGGAGAATGTGACGCTAACCGGCGGCGGGGTTCATCAAGTTCTCATTCAAACATCGCCCGTTATCGATAAAAACGGTGTGGTCACCGCTGTTATCGAATTGGCCACCAACATCACGCAGTTAAAAAAAGATCGCAAGGAACTGGTCACCCTGGGTCAATCCATCGCTCTGTTATCCCACGGCATTAAGAATATACTGGAAGGACTGCAGGGCGGTGCCTATATCGTTGATGAAGGATTTAAAGACAACGATATCGAACTGGCCCAAAAAGGCTGGAATATCGTCAATAAAAATATTTTTGATATCGCCGATGTGGTTCAAAATATTTTATATTCATCAAAAGACCGTCCGCTGAAATACGAGCGCATATCGCCCGGACAGCTGGCCCGGGATTCTTTGGCCTTGTTCCGCGAAAAAGCCGCCCGGCTGAATGTAGAGCTTAAACCGCAGATCAATGAATCCGTCCCCGAGGTTCGCCTGGATATCGCCAGTATCCGCCGAATGTTAAACAACCTCATCTGGAATGCGCTGGAAGCGTGTCTGAATCACCCCGGGGAAAAGAAACATTTTGTCCGTGTCAAAACAGATTTGCTGGATGATGAACATTTTATTTTCGAAATCGCAGATAATGGTGTCGGTATGGACCAGGATACCCAGCGCAATATCTATGAAGAGTTTTTTTCAACCAAAGGCAGTTCAGGAACCGGGCTCGGATTGGCGGTGGTGGAAAAAGTCGTCAACCGCCACGGCGGGAAGATTGAGGTAACATCGGCGCCGGGAAAAGGCACAACATTTAAACTTATTTTTAAGATAAAGTGATCTATATAATTCCTTGACGAAATGATGCATTTAATCGTATATATCCTAGCGTACGACTATAGTATAAAGTCGGCCGGGTTCAATTTCCGGGGCACCATCATTATTCGAAAAAGGAGCTGACCATGGGGAAAAACCTCAAAATCGTTCTGGTCGATGACAACACGGACTTCCTTTTTACCATGGAAACCTTTCTTCAACGAAATGGTTTTGAGGTGCACACGGCTGAAGATGGACAAAAGGGAATCGATATAATCAAAAAGGAGCAACCCGATCTTATTTTGCTGGATATCATGATGGAGACCCTGTTCTCCGGTTTTGAAGTCTGCAAGCAAGTCCGATCTGATGATGATCTGAAGGCTATTCCTATCATCGGTATTTCCGCCATGGGTGATGAACTGGACATCAACTACAGCCAGTGGCCCGACTATGAGTATTTCCGGCCCGACATGTTTTTAGAAAAACCGGTTGACAAACAGCGACTGCTGCATCTGATCCCGGAAGTGATCCAGAAGGCGCACAAACGCAAGCGCAGCCCCAATTGGAAAAAGGAAATGGATAAAGATTGGGCTCAAAAAGCATCTCAAAAGCAGCGGCCCTGACCCATCGGAGGGCCATGAAGCCCTTTTCTCAATTTTTCTCATATTTTCAAGATTTGATCATTTAGAGAAACTTATTTAATTGCACGGCTGATAATATCATTCTGAACCTCCGCCTTCGTGGTGTTCCGCTTTGCGTTAGGTCTGAGGCACCCGGCTCTTTTTCAAAGTTAGCATCTTTTGTATCAAAATATTTAAAAAGGATGTCGCCGGATAATGTTCGATTATCTCTTCTACACCTCCCTCGTCGTTTTCCTCCTGGGTTTGATCTATAAGATTTCTACCTGGTTTACGCGGAAGATCGGCATCCTGGGAAAAGACATAACGACTGCGCAACGCTTGCAGTCGGCAGTCAGAGGCATCGCAGGTGTCATTTTCAGCTCAAAGATCCTTGCACTCCTCGAGGCTGTGGTGCTGGATGTCCTGCTGCAACGCCGCGTTTTAAAAGAAAGTGTTTCCCGCTGGCTGGCGCACATGCTTATATTTTACGGTTTCATGCTGCTGCTGCTCATGCATGCCCTGGAATCGGTGGTATCGGAAGCGTTATTCAGCGAGTATTATTCCACTGTAAATCCGTTTTTCTTTCTGCGGGATTTTTTCGGCGCCATGGTGCTGGCCGGCGTGATCCTGGCCGCGGTTCGCCGATACCTTGCTAAGCCCCGGCGGCTTCGCACCGGCGGCATGGATCATTACGCCATCATGATCGTGGCGGTTATTATGCTGTCCGGAATCGCTCTGGAAGGCCTTAAAATCGCCTCCCACAGCGAATTTACACGGATGGTCGAAGATTACGCCGGCCTGGATGATGAAGATGAAATCAAGGCCCTCGAGACGCTCTGGGTAAAAGAATACGGCACCGCCTCGCCCACCATCGAAGCACCTTTTGACGCCGAGCTGCTGGAGACCGGCCGTGAGGTTCACGAAAGCAGCTGCATGGACTGCCATGCGGATGCCCCCTGGGCGTTTACCGGTTTTGCCACAGCCAAGCTCATCAAACCGCTGGCCTTATGGCTGGATGAACGCAACGGCGTCACCCTGTTGTGGTACGTGCATATTATCGCCTGCTTCCTCGGGCTGGGCTATCTGCCCTTCAGCAAGATGTTTCACCTGATTGCCACCCCCATCAGCCTGATGACCAGCCGGGTCATGGGTCCGGCCGAATCGCTGCCGGCCAACGTTGTGACGCGCCAGATCATGGAGCTGGACGCCTGCACCCACTGCGGAAGTTGCAGCCTGAATTGCTCTGCGGCCATGGTGTTTGAGGCCGTCGGCAACCAATACATTCTACCTTCTGAAAAAATGACGCTGCTCAAGCGGCTGGCCACCGGCAAGAAAATAGATGATGCGCAGATGCGCGCCATTCAGGAGGGTGTCTATCTGTGCACCAATTGCGACCGCTGCACGGTGCGCTGCCCGTCCGGTATCCGGTTAAAGGAATTGTGGTACAGCGTGCGTGAAGCGTTATTGGCAGACGGTCCGCCGCTGCCCCTTGTGTTGAGCCCCTTTTCTTTTGCCAGGGGGTTGATCGTGCAAAAAACGCTTACAGCCGACAGTTACACCGCTCCGGTTGCAAGGGCCCGGCAGGTGGTATCCGGCCAGTTTGTCAATTTGATGAATCCAGAAACATCCATCCCGCTTAATGCGCAGACAGGCGCAGAAATGCAGCCGGCCGCAAAGGATAGCACCTACACCCATTGCTTCAGCTGTCAGAGCTGCACAACAGTGTGTCCGGTGGTCGCCAACTATGATGACCCCGAGCAGGTGCTCGGACTGCTGCCACATCAAATCATGTGCAGCCTGGGTCTGGGATTAAGCGAAATGGCCTCCGGTGCCGGCATGATCTGGGATTGTTTGACCTGCTACAAATGCCAGGAAAACTGCCCGCAACAGGTCGAGGTGTGTGATATTTTATATCGCTTAAAAAATACCGCCGTAGCATCCATCGAGCACTAAGGCTCAGCGGAAAAAGGGCCATTTCCAATAGGAAAAAATATGAAATTTGCGTTATTCCACGGCTGCAACATTCCCGCACGCGTTGAGCAATACGCCGATGCCACCGCAGCGGTGTGTGCCCGGCTGGGCATCGAGCTGGTTGAGATGACCGCCTTCAACTGCTGCGGGTATCCGGCGCGCAACACAGACCATCGTGCCTATGTCCTGTCGGCCGCCAAAAACCTGGCGGTGGCTGAACAGTCCGGCCTGGATATGCTGGTGATGTGCAAGTGTTGTTACGGCAGCTTAAAAAAAGCGGAATATTTTTTAAACCAGGACCCGGAGTTGACAGCTGACATCAACCACATCCTGGCCCGGGAAAACCTGGGGTATAGGAATAAGACCCGTGTCAAACATCTGCTGTCGGTCCTTTATCATGATGTGGGCCTTGAGCGTTTAAAGGATGAGATTTCAAAAGCATACAGCGGCCTTCAAATAGCGGTCAGCTACGGGTGCCATGCCTTGCGGCCCAGCAACGTAACAGCATTTGACGATCCGGTTTCACCGAAAATCTTTGATGAACTGGTGGAAACCACCGGCGCCTTCAGTGTGGCGTGGACCCGCAAACTGGATTGCTGCGGTGCGCCTCTGACCGGCATCAATGATCAGCTGGCAATGGATATGGCCCAAAAAAAGATTGACAGTGCCCGGGAAGCAGGCGCCCAATTTATCTGCACCGCCTGCCCCTATACCCAGCTTCAGTTCGACGGGGTGCAAATGCGGTTGAACGCACAATCGAATGACGGTAAACCTCTGGCGCCCATATTGTATCCGCAGTTGCTGGGATTAAGCATGGGCATCGATGAAAAAACCCTGGGCATTTCTAAAAATGAAATTGACCTATCCGAAATCACATCATTTCTAATGGCGGAGTAATTATGTCGCAAACAGTTACAGGCGCAGTCATGGTGGTAGGCGGCGGAATTTCCGGCATGCAAGCCGCTTTGGATCTTGCCGATTCCGGTTATTATGTCTACCTGGTGGAAGGCTCGAGCTCCATCGGCGGCATGATGTCGCAGCTGGACAAAACCTTTCCCACCAATGACTGTGCGATGTGAATTATATCGCCGAAACTGGTCGAGGTCGGCCGGCACATCAACATCGAACTGCTGACGCTTACCGAAGTGCAGGGCATTAGCGGTGAAGAGGGTAATTTTGAAGTCCAATTAACCCAAAACCCGCGCTATGTCGACATGGACAAGTGTATTGCCTGCAATGCCTGTGCGGAAAAATGCCCCAAGAAAGCATCCAATGCCTATGACGGCGGCCTGAGCAAACGCAAGGCGGTTTACGTGCAGTACGCCCAGGCGGTTCCGCTCAAATACACGATCGATGCCGACACCTGTATTTATTTTCTGAAAGGCAAATGCAAAGCCTGTGAAAAATTTTGCCCCACCGGCGCCATCAACTTCGAAGATCAAAAAACGGACATCACCCTGAATGTGGGCGCGGTAGTTTTAGCTACCGGCAGCGAGGCCTTTGATCCGAGCTCTTACGACACCTTCGGCTATGCAACATCACCCAACATTGTCACCAGCCTGGAGTTTGAAAGAATTCTGTCGGCCTCCGGACCCTACGGTGGGCACCTGGTGCGGCCTTCGGATAAGACCGAGCCTGACAAAATTGCCTGGCTGCAATGCGTGGGGTCCCGGGATACCCACATCGGCGCCCGCGGATACTGTTCGGCCGTCTGCTGCACCTACGCCGTCAAAGAGGCCATTTTAGCCAAAGAGCACAGCAGCAACGGTTTGGATACGGCCATCTTTTATATCGACATTCGCACCTTCGGCAAAGACTTTGAACGCTACTATAACAAGGCCAAAGACGAGCTGGGCGTCCGTTTTGTCAAATCGCGCATCACCCATGTCGAACCCATGAACGAAAACGGCAAGCACCTTATTCGTTACGTCGATGCGGCCGGCCATAGCCGGGCCGAAGACTTTGATATCGTGGTGCTGTCGGTGGGCCTGGGAGCCCATGAAAAGGCCGTTTCCCTGGCTAAAAAGCTGGACGTCGATCTGAACGCTTATAATTTTGCCAAATCCGGCGGATTTGATCCGGTTCAGAGCTCGCGACCCGGCATCTATGTTTGCGGCGCCTTCCACGAACCGCAAGATATCCCCACCTCGGTCATCGATGCCAGTGCCGCTGCCGGAAAAGTCGGGACCCGGCTTGCAGATGCCCGCGGGACCCTGACGAAAACCAAAGAGCTGCCTGAAGAGATCGATATCAAAGGCGAGCCCCCGCGCATCGGTGTTTTTGTCTGCTGCTGCGGCACCAATATCGCCGGATTTGTGGATGTTCCGGCGGTGGTGAAATATGCCAAAACTCTGCCGAATGTGGTCTATGCCGAGCAAAATCTGTTTAGCTGCTCGCAGGATACCCAGACCCAGATTTCAGCAACTATCAAAGAGCACCGTCTCAACCGGGTTGTAGTGACCGCCTGTACGCCCAAGACCCATGAGCCTCTTTTTCAGGAAACGCTGATTAACGGTGGCTTGAACAAATACCTTTTTGAGATGGCCAATATTCGCAACCAGTGCTCCTGGGTGCACAAAGACAATATGGACAAGGCCACCGAAAAATCCAAAGACCTGCTGCAAATGGCGGTGGCCAAAGTGGCACTGCATGAACCCCTGATGGAACCCAGGATGAAAATCAACCAGGCCGCTCTGGTTATCGGCGGTGGTGTGGCCGGTCTGACCGCCGCCAGAACATTGGCCGCTCAGGGATATAAAACCGTGGTGGTTGAAAAAGACAAGCAGCTGGGCGGCCAGGCCCGCAACCTGGTTGAAACCTGGCGGGCAGAGCCGGTTGGTCCGTTTCTGGATGCTTTGATTGCCGACGTCACGGCCGATGAAAACATCGAGATATGGTTAAACGCCAGGGTTGAAAATGTTGAAGGATTTATCGGAAATTTTAAAACCACCATCCTGAGCGATGCTGAATGCAAGGTCGTAGAACACGGCGTAACCCTGATTGCTTCAGGTGCCGCAGAGTTTAAATCCGATGATTATCTGTACGGCCAGGATCAGCGGGTGCTCACCGGCCTGGAGCTTCAGAAAAAAATTCAGGATGGCGAAGGATTTGATGCCTGCGGCACAGCTGTATTTGTCCAGTGTGTGGGATCGCGCATCCCCGAGCGTCCCTACTGTTCGAAAGTTTGCTGCACCGGGTCGATTAAAAGCGCCTTGAGCCTCAAAGCCCGAAATCCCGCCATGGACATTTTTATATTGTACCGGGATCTGCGCGCTTACGGTCTGAGGGAGGATCTTTACCGCGAAGCACGCGAGCAAGGCATCAAATTCATCCGTTATGACAACGAAAATGAAATCGGGGTGGGTTCAGCCGAAGATGGCCTGAACATTGCCTTTACGGATCGCGTGCTCAGAAGGCAAATGGCCATCGACAGTGATCTATTGGTTCTGGCCAGTGCGGTGGTGCCGCAAAAAGCCAACCCCCTGGCGCAGATGTTCAAGGTCTCGCAAAATGATGACGGTTTTTTTGCCGAGGCGCACGTCAAGCTGCGGCCCAATGATTTTGCCACCGACGGCGTGTTTGTTTGCGGTCTGGCGCATGCGCCCAAACCCATCGAAGAATCCATTGCCCAGGCGCAGGCGGCTGCCTCTCGGGCAGTGACGGTTTTATCGGCCCTGGAGATTTCGGCCAGCGGCACGGTGGCCCAGGTGGATCCGAACTGCTGCAGCAGCTGCGGGGTTTGCGTTTCGATTTGTCCCTATTCAGCGCCGCAATTCATTGAAAACACCGGCAAGGCCGAAATTCAAGCCACACTGTGCAAGGGCTGCGGGCTGTGTGTGGCCTCCTGCCGCTCAGGCGCCATTCACCTGAAAGGCTTCGACACCGGTCAGATTATGGCCCAGCTCAAAACGTGCTTGTTTGATCATGCGCCGGCTGAATCTACTTTCAGCTGATTACGCCTTTAGGCGGGTGTCCTCTTCTTTCATTTTGGTTTCAGGTGTCAGTTTTCAGAAAACAGCGGTCAGACGACAGAAGACAGATGGAAAAATTGGAAGATGAAGCGACCTATCTGTCCTCTGTTTGCTGACACCTGACACCAATAATATGTAACTCGAAACCTGAAACCTTAGTAAAAAGCAGATAGTCAAACAAATTTGAACAGGTGAACGAATGAAAACCTTTACCAACTTAATTGAAGATGTGCAAAAACCGGGGCTTTGTCATCGCTGCGGCGGGTGCGTGACTTTCTGCACGGCCATTAACTACGGCGCCCTGGAGCTGGATGGCGAAGGCAAGCCCCGCTATGCCGATGAAGCCAAATGCATCGAGTGCGGCCTGTGCCATACCATCTGTCCCGAAATCGACGAGCTGGATGCGGAAACCCGCAAAAGTTCGGGCTGGACACCGCCCATCGGGCGGGTTATTGAAACCAGCATTGCCCGGGCCACGGATCCCAATATCCGTAAAAAAGCCACCGACGGCGGCGTGGTGACCGCCCTGCTGGTGCACCTTTTTAAACGCGGCCGTATTGACGGCGCCATTGTCACCAAACCGGCCGGCCCGTTTCAACGCCTGCCGTTTCTGGCTGAATCTGAAAAAGACATTCTCGACGCCGCCGGCTTTTCCTTTGACACCTCGCACGGCATGACCAGCTTCAGCGATTACTATTTAACCTATTCACAGATCAAAGAATTTGACCCCCTGATCAAAAAAGGACTGCAGCGCGTGGCCTTTGTGGGCACCCCCTGTCAAATCAAGGCGGTCCGCAGAATGCAAGCCCTGGGCATCATCCCCTCTGATTCAATTAAATTCTGCCTGGGGCTGTTTTGCTCGGGAAATTTTGTGTTCGGCAAAAAAGAGCAGGATAAAATCGGCCAGATCGGCGGATTTAAATTTAAAGACGTTAAAAAGATAAACATTAAAGAGGAGCTGATCGTCCATCTGAAAGGCGGGGAAGAAAAAACCATGATGCTCGATGAACTCGAGTTCATGAAACGCTTCGCATGCTACTTCTGCCCGGATTATTCGGCCGAGTACGCCGACATTTCCTTTGGCGGCATCGGCTCCGAGGAGGGCTGGACCACCGTTATTACCCGCACACCCGTCGGCCGGGCGATCTTTGCCGACGCCAGACCTAAAGCCATCGAGGAAAACCGCACCGAAAACTTTTCCAAAATGACGTCCCGGGCGCTTAAAAAGGTGCAGACCTGGTCGGCCCGCAAAAAAGACGTGGCCGCTCAAAACCGCAAAGTGCTGGACCGCAAATTCCCCGGCATCAAGAAGGATTCTTAATTTTTATCCATCCGGTTAACCGTATTTCAATGATAATAAACACATAGCCGGCTTGAAAACCGCCCTATCGTTCATAACTTAAGGGTTATTGATAGATCCCTTCCACAAAGAATATCCGGCATGCAGTTTGCTCTACTATAAGCAATAAATACTAACAAGGTGAAAAATGTCGACAGAGCGCGGCATCGTTGAAAAAGTCGAGCCGGGATGGGCCTGGGTAAAAACCAAACGCTCCAGCGCCTGTTCCAGCTGCGGCAGCCGTCATCATTGCCTGACCCAGGGCAGTGACCAGATGGTGGTCAAGGCGCAAAATACGGCTAAGGCCAAAAAGGGCGATGAAGTTGAGCTGCATTTGAGCACCAAGGCAAAACTCAAAGGCACCGCGATTATGTATCTAATTCCTGTTTTGGGAATTATGGTCGGCGCCTTTTCAGCCAATCCACTTTCAAAAGCTCTCGGCTTGAATCCATCACTGGGAATGGCCGTGTTTACGTTAACCGGGCTGGTTTCAGCCGTTTTTCTGATGCGCCATCTGGCAAACCGCATGGATTCCAAACAGGCGCTGACGCCACTGGTAAAACGGGTGGTCTTCAGCGCCCGATCAACGCCAAGCAAGAGGATTTAAAAATATGATCAATCGACGTCAATTTCTATATCTGACCGGTGCAGGTGCCGTAAACTTCTTAAATATGAATGGATGGCCACTGGCAAAAGCCGCAATGGCATCGTCGGAAAAAAACGATTTTTTTCCCGACGTAGAACTATCTCTGACGGCCACGCCATCTGAGGTGCAAATTTTTGCGGGTCAACCCACAACCGTGTGGCAATACACCGGGCAGGTGATCAAAGGGGATCCCACCAACCTGATGCATCTGGATCAATCTTACTTAGGTCCCATCATTCGCGTTCGCCGGCACCAGAAAGTTCGAATTCATTTTGAAAATAACCTGCCGGCCAGAAGCATCATTCACTGGCATGGCCTGCATGTGCCGGCCAGGATGGATGGTCATCCCATGTATGTCATTTCCACGGGAGAAACGTTTACATATGATTTTGAAGTTTTAAATCGCGCGGGTACCTACTGGTATCACCCCCATCCGCATGGCCGCACCGGGCATCAGGTTTACGGCGGCCTGGCGGGGCTATTTCTGGTTTCAGATGATGAAGAAGACAAACTAGACTTGCCCTCTGCAAAGCTGGACATACCCCTGGTCATCCAGGATCGCGCTTTTAATCCCGATAACCAGCTGGTATACCTGCCGCGGGGGATGCACGACAGCATGAACGGCATGCTGGGCGACAGCATCTGTGTGAACGGCAGTCCCGACTTTAAACTCTCAGTCAGTACCAGAGCCTATCGCTTGCGCATTTTAAACGGTTCCAACTCACGCATCTACAAACTCGCCTGGAGTGACAGCACGCCATTGACCGTCATTGCAACCGATGGCGGTCTGCTGGAAAAACCGATCGAGAAAAAATATGTCGTCCTGGGCCCGGCCGAGCGCATCGAGCTGTGGGCGGATTTCAGCAAATACCCGATCGGAACATCTTTGGAGCTGGTCAGCAAGTATTTTGAAGCCGCCATGCTGGAGGGTGATATGGGGCCGCGCCGGGGGATGAGGGGCGGTATCCGGCTGCCCAACGGGGCGCCCTTTAGCGTTTTAAAAATCGATGTGGCCGGCAAGGCAAAAGAAACCCGGCTGCTTCCGGATAAGCTGTCTGCTATCGAACGCTATCAGCCGCAGGACGCCGATAACTCTGATAACCCGCGGCGGTTTTCTTTTTTTATGCGACACATGCAGGGCCTCATAAACGGCCGCACGTTTCGCATGCAGGAAGTCGCCGATGATGAAAGGCTCCGGCTCAATTCGACCGAACTGTGGGAGCTTGCCAACGATGATCGTTCAATGGGGATGATGATGATGCCCATGCCCCATCCGGTGCACCTGCACGGCAAGCAGTTTCAGGTCATTGAACGCAGCGGAACGCTTCACAGCGGGTATGTGGATGAGGGCTGGAAAGACACGGTTTTGCTGATGCCCGGCGAACGCGCAAAGATTGTCGTTAATTTTACAGATTACCCGGGGATGTTTTTATATCATTGCCACAATCTGGAGCATGAAGACATGGGAATGATGCGCAACTATCTGGTTTCCTAATACCTGCCAACAAGAATCATTTTTTTGTTTAATACCTGAATTTTGCACGAGGCGGGGCTTTCATATGCAAGGAGGCACACCTTAATATTAAAAAATCAGATGTGTCATCCAACGGAACGGGACACTTAAGGGCGAGGCTATGGTAAAACTATGCCTCGTCCTTAACCCGCCCGCCTCGCCTGAGCGGCTCGCGATGGCGGGCAGGTAACGCAGCAGATGGATGCCTCCGACTCGCCCATAGGGTGAAAATTAATGAGTTAAAATGCTTTTCATCCATTTTACCAGATCGATATTTGGATCGACTTCGTTGACTTGCTTAATCTGCTACCATTAAAAATAATGATAACTTCTCATTAATTTTTATGATAGATTCAGATATTATTTTAAATTCTGAATATAATGAGTCAAATCCCAGATTTGGTTTTCTTGCAACTGATTTTTGAAGGCCGGCATCACGCCGCGACCATTGGCAATCTTCCAGGCAAAATCCCCATCCGTATGGTGGCCGGCTCGCTCTGCCAAATTTGCCGGTCTGGGATTCAACGCGGCGGCTAATGGACCATCGCCCTGACCGTTTTTCCCGTGACAGTTGGCACAGAATTGTTCAAATAACTTTTGGCCCCGTTCAATAGCAGCCGTATCCCTCGGCACAGGATTCGGGCGTTGGGCAGCTTCTTCTGGGGCATTCCAAACATGGGCAAATAACACCAGCGGGATACATAAAATTAAGGCCCATATCCAGGAAGTGTTTAAAATATTGCTTATACATCTCATTTGATTACCCAATAATTGAACCTATCTGAGATAGGTTCTAAGGATTAATGCGGTTGCACACAATCTGCCTGGCTTCCTCCAGGCTGACTTTGCTCATATTCAACACCAGATGATAGAGGAAAGGATCGTCATAGTTGGTTTTACCGAGTTTTTGATAGAGCGCTTTGCGGCGTTTGTCTTCACCTCTGACAACCCGTGTCGCACGACTTTCTGAAAGGTCATAGTTTTTTTGCATGAACCGCACCCGGTTTTCAAACTCATCGATCATCAGTATGTGAAAAGCATCCGGATGGTCATCTAAGATGTACTGGCTCCCCCGGCCCAAAATGACCACATCACCTTCATCGGCGATCTGGGCGATAATTAACACCAGATAATCAAGGTATATTTTTTCATCAATATAGCCGCGCTCATCTTTCAGGATCCGGTCCACCAGCGGTTTCGACACCATTCTGGAAATAAACCGGGAAAGCTTGCCACCGGCTTCATTTTCCACCGTTTCAACCCAGTGGGTCGAAACATTCGCCATTTCCGCAACCTTTTCGATAATTTCGCTATCGGCAAATTCATACCCCAGTTCATCGGCGATCATTTTGCCCAGTGTTTTACCACCGGCGCCGTATTGTCTTGAGATGGTGATGACGGCCATAAAAACCTCCTCGCTCTGACTTTGGGCCTTCGTCCCAATTGGAATGTCACTCATCCGCTTTTTCAGGAGCAATCAGCAGGGTTGGATAAATAGAGTCTTCGGCAATCTTGCGGGGTGTGCTGCCGAGAAACTTTTCAACCCAGGCTGCTTTTGCGGAAGAACCCAAAACAATCATGGTTGCCTGACAATCTTTGGCCGCTTTTTCAATTTCTTCGTCCGGATCGCCGATGTAAACATGCTCTCGGGCTTTGATCCCGGCAGCCTCAAAACTTTCACAAATTTCATCGAGTTTATCGCGCGCTTCCTTGCGCGTTTTTTGAATCGCCATGGCTGAAGGGCCTTTTAACGCTTTCTCATCAGCCACGTGGACCAGGTGAACCTCCTGCACTGTGTCTTTTATTGCTTTTATATATTCGACAGCCCGTAAGCTGCCCGGGGACCAATCGATTGCCAGAAGCGGTCGTTCAAATGGCTCTTCTACTGATATGGCTGTTTCCGAAAGTTGCTTGTAAACCAGCACGGGCGTATATGCCCGTCGAAGCAACTCGGTCACATCCGAACCCGAATACAGGTGTTCAAGAACACCCTTGTGCGACCGCCCGATAACAATCAGATCGGCATCCTCTTTCCGGGAGGCTTGAATAACCTCGGGCACCAGGCTTCCAACCACGATATAAACACCGACCTCCATCCCCTGCTCAAAGAGATTTTCGGCCCAGTCGATAAACCGGATATTGGCAGCTTCACGCAACCGAATCTCTTCATCTTTCTGGTAGCCTTTGCCCCTGCGCATGGCCACCCGATCCCTTTCGATGACATTCACAAACACAACATGCTCCAACGCACTTTTTCTCAAACTCAGCAGCGACCGCAACGCATCAAAGCCCAATTCTTCAAACTTGGTCACAAAAAGCAGTTTTTTAATTTTCATGCTATGGGTACCTCTTGCTCGGATTGGCGAAATAAAACTGGCACTCAGCCCAGCACTTTTTTGATCACATCAGCCAGTTCATCGGGTTCTACCGGTTTTTCCAGATAAATTTCAGGTTCCGGTATTTGCGCACCGCCAAATTCGGTTAAGGCCTTCTGGGATCGCAGAAATGTCTTTTTGGCGATCCCCGAAAGGATAATCACCTTAACATCTTTTAAGGCTTTTGCAGTTTTCAACTCCCGATATAACCGCACCCCGCTCTGGCGAGGCATCAAAACATCGAGGATAACCAGATCCGGCTTTTCGGCTTTAATCATCTTTAGACCGCTTTCGCCATCTTCTGCCTCCATCGGCGTATAGCCATTTTCTTCCAAGACCGTTACACTAAACAGCCGCACATCAGGATCATCATCGACGACCAGAACTTTTTTGCTCATAATATGGTTCCTCCTCGCTAAGCAGGTTTACGGTGTCAGGTGTCAGGCGCCAGAATCCGAAGATCTGAAACCGCTGCGGGTCGAATGCTGAACACTGATACCTGAGACCTTTTATATTTAACGATCGAACCTTGAACGTGAGACCAGAGAAATGATCAATCTCAAGTTTCCGTTAGCTTATAGGGCATTCGGACAATAAACGTTGTCCCTTTGCCGGGTTTGGAGTTCACATTAATGGTTCCGTTGTGTTCTTCAATCAGCTTGCGTGTGACCATCAAGCCCAGTCCGGTTCCGCGGTGACCCTTGGTACTGAAAAAAGATGTAAATAGTTTTTTGGCAACCGCTTTATCCATGCCGAGGCCGTTGTCGCTGATCTCAAATTGGATAACGTTATCTTTTTCATGGATTGTTTTCAAGACAACGCGAAAGTTTTTACTGGTGTCTTCATCAAACAGGCAGGCGTCCACGGCATTGGACATCAAATTCAATAAAACTTCGTGAACGCTGTTCGGGTCCATTAAGACCTCACCAATCGAATCGTCAAAATCTTTGACGAGTTTGACATTATTTTCGCGGGCCTGATCATGAACCAGCGTGCATACATCATCGGCGATCTGGTTGGGTAAACAGGCTTCGAATTCCGGCTCGCGTTCCTTGGAGTAGGAAAGCAGATCCATCACCAGATTCGAGGTGCGGCCGATGTTGCGCTTGATCATATCCCAGCCTTTTTTAAGCTTATCAGATTCATTTTTATTAATACCAATATCAACCAGATAGCTGCCGCCTTTGAGCCCGTGCAAAATATTTTTGATCCCGTGTGCCAGCCCAGCGACCGTTTGGCCGATAGCGGCCAGGCGTTCGGATTTGAGCAGTTCTTTTTCAAGCCGTTTGATTTCCCTCAAATCCTGAAAAAAAGCCACCGTGCCCACCGGCCGCTCACTCTCCAGCAAAATGGTGCCTGAAAACCGTACCGGTATATTGTCACCGTCTTTGGAGGCGATGGTCGTTTCTCTCCAGGCCAGGTTTTTGATATTATTTTCTCCTCGCAAGGCGGCTTGAAGATCAGCAGCCAGCTCGGCCGGAAATAAATCGCCTGCCTGCATTTTATTGATGGTTTCAGCGGGAGTGTATCCGAAGATCTGCCTGGCAATGGGATTATAAATAACGATTTTTAGATTTTTGTCGGTGGCGACGATACCATCGTTGGAGCTGCGAATCAGATTAATTTGAAAATTGGATCGCCTGCGCACCTCCCGGGTGGCTTCATCAACCTTTCTTTCAAGATCGGTGGTGTATTCTTTGAGCTGTTGCCGGATATCGAATTTTTCTCTGGCGCGGCGCAGCGCAATCGAAAGAGCTTCATCTCTGACGGGCTTGTTAATAAAATCCGAAGCCCCGTGTTTGAGGGCCTCGATGGCATTTTCAATGTCACCGTGGCCGGTGATGATGATCACCTCGGTATCAACGTTGAGGTCTTTAATTTTCTTTAGAACTTCAATACCGTCCATACCGGGCATTTTAATATCGGTGATGACGATATCCGGTTTTTCTTTTTCAAAGGCCACAATGCCCTCGGTTCCATTCGGGGCGGAGACGACATCATAGCCATCCGCTTTTAAGGACATTGACAGAACCCGCAGAATGTCGGGTTCATCGTCGATGAGCAATAATTTCTCCATAGTGCAATTATACTTCAGATGCTTGCGGAAATTTTAGGGTAAAAGTGGTGCCCTTGCCGACCTCGCTTTCAATTTCAATGGAACCTTTGTAGTCCTGTACGATCCCATAGCTGATACTGACGCCCAGCCCGGTGCCTTTGCCGACTTTTTTGGTGGTGTAAAAAGGCTCAAAAATTTTATTTTTAACTTCTTCGCTCATCCCAATGCCGGTATCGATTACTCTAACGCAAACGTGGCCATTTTCAGCAAATGATTTGATCGTCAAACGCTTTGCTTTGTTGCTGATGTCGGGCCGGTTGTCTTTTTCGTCCATGGCGTCAATGGCGTTTGACACCAGATTGATAAACACCTGCTCCAGGCGGTTATGCTCGGCGAGAATATCCGGAACATCCGTTCCCAGATCCAGCTCGACTTCGACATCGTGCACCTTTAACTGATGGCCCAGGACTTTGAAAACATCGTTTACGGGATCGTTGATGTTCACCCGGCTACGAACCGGCTCGGATTGCCGGGCAAAATCCCGCACGTGTTTGATCACTCCGCTGGCGCGTTCGACGTTGACGACAATATCATTGGCCATGGACCGCAGGTCTTCATCTGCAATTTTTTGACCGCGGTTAAGCATTTTGAGAAAAAAATCGGCACACACCTGAATCACATTCAGGGGTTGATTGATTTCATGGGCCATGCCGGCGGCCATCACACCCAGGGTCGTCATCTTGCCGGCCTGAATCAGCTGGGTTTCTTTCTCGACCACTTCAGTGATATCGGTGGTGGCAACGACAATCACATCCGCCTCGCCATATTTGGCAAAACTCATATTGATATTGACGAAAAACGGCTCGCCGCCCTTGCGATGATGCCGCTTTTTGGTAAACAGCAGCGATTTGTCATCAGAAAGATTTTTCAGTCCTTCAGCCAGCTCTTCATCGCTTTCATCCCCCAGCTGCAGAAACGGGGTTCCTAATAATTCCTCTCGTAAATAGCCATAGCTGTCCTGAGCCCGTTGGTTCGTATCCAGAATCTTAAATGTGAGGCTGTCGAGAATGAAAATCGGATGCGGATCGCTGTTGAACAGGGTACGATATTTTTCTTCGGATTTGATATATTGGTCCTGCAGGGTCGCATTTTCAATGGCAACCCCGATGCGGTTGCCGATCAACTCCAGCACATTTTTAAGGTCACGGGTAAAATGCTTGGGCCTTTTACTGCCGATTCGAATCACGCCAAAGGCTCCCCGTTCCTTGCTGCTGACGGGTATGTACGCCAGCGAAATTAGCTTTTCCTCTTCTAAAAGACAGATTTCATCCGGGCAGCCGTCAGGCAGATCCTCGTAGATCATAAACTCATTGCTGTCGGCCACCTGCCGAATCACGCTGTTTTCATCGGCGGTGCTGACTTTCCGGAAGACTTCTTCGGATAAACCCTGACAATAGCGCAAATGGAATTGGCCGTCATCTTCCATTAAATAAATGCATATACCGTCGGCCTCTAAAAAATTCATGACCTCCTGAACGGATTGGTTGATCCTCTCATCCAGATCCGCGGGCGCGTTTAAAGCCGTATAAATCGAACAAAGCGTCGTCAGCTCCCGGGTGTGCATTTCGCGTTCTTCTTCGGCCTTCTTATCTTCAGTCTTATCCCAGAGGGTTTCAATAGCACCGACGATGCTGCCGTCCGGAGCCTTTATGGGAGCTGCTGTAAACCAGCACAATTTGCCGCTTTCTCCCATGCGGGGGAAAAACACTTCGGCCTCGTAGGCTTCTTCAATCAGAGCGGATTTGCGCCAGTGCTCGCCGTACAGGTTCTTAATTTCATCTTCACTAATCTGGTCTAATATGACGTCGGCCATGGTAGGGCGTTCCAACCCCCAGAACGGTATGGAGGGCCGCGAGGTTCCCACCATCGTGTCGGCTGCAGCACCGGTAAGTTTTTCCATGGCTCTGTTCCAGTGGGTGACGACATGATCCTTGTTGAGCACAAAGGTCGGAATGGTGCTGCCTTCGATGATTTGAGAAAGGGCCTTTTTACTTTCGATCAAGCCCCTTTCGATTTCAACATAGCGTTCACTTCTTTCTCTAATGACGTCTGCCAGGCGGTCGGCAAATTGTTCAAACAAACAATCAATCTGAGCTGCTTTAAAATTGTTTCGGCGTAATTCTTTTAACGCGCTTCTCTTTTCGGCTTCCACCTGCAAAGCGCTCCAGATGGCCCTGGCTGCGACATGATCAATCAGCTCAACGCCATCAGATTTTTCTCTGCTTATTATTCCTGCGAGTTCTTCATCGGTGGTCATCTCCATTAGTATCTGCAGATTTTTTAGAGAATAAAGATCACGATAATCAGCTGTGGTAAATATTCCCATCTGTTTTGCATATACCCGTCCTTCGGCCTGGCTATCGATATCGGCGACGCCTAAAATGGCGGGGTGGCAATCTTCAAACGGCTTGCTGAACAGCAGTTGCAACATTTTTTTACAAAAATTGCCGCCGCCCACAATCGCAATATTGGATTTAAGCATTTTTTCCAGCATGTAACATCTCCAATTTTAGGGGACTACCTCAAACAACTAAATCAATAGCGAATATTGGGCATTCTCTGTTCAGTTAGACTCTAGTTTTCACCACAAAGATCACGAAGGTTTTTAAAAATCTTTTAATCTTCTCACTTCGTGTCCTTAGTGAGCTTCGTGGTAAATAATCAAATCTTCTTAAAAGAACACGAACGATACGAAAACAAAGGTTGGAATCAGAAATATCAGCGAGTATTTTAAAATATAGCCGAAAAAACTCGGCATCGGCGTTCCGGCCTCTTCGGAAATCGAACGCACCATAAAATTGGGCGCATTGCCGATATAGCTGCAGGCACCAAAAAAGACCGCGGCGGCGGAAATGGCTTTTAAATATATTGCATTTTCGGTCATCAGCAGCGGAACCGCCTGGGCTTCCGAAGCCCCGGAATAAAATGCGCCCAGGGCGCTGTTAAAAAAAGTAAGATAAGTCGGCGCATTGTCGAGAAAGCTCGACAGCCCCCCGGTTACCCAAAAATAATGCACGGGCTGCGTAACGCCGTTTACTAAAAAGGCCAGGGCACCGTGGGATCCGGCTTTTAAAATCAGCAAACACGGGATCATGGTGATAAATATGCCGATAAACAAATATGCCACTTCGATAATGGGAAACCAGGTAAAGTCATTATCATCCCGTAATTGAATAGGCGTTGCTACCAGAGATAGAATTCCCATTAAAATTAGTAAGCCATCCCGAGCCCAGTCTTGAATAGACCTGTGAACGCCAAATGTATTGACCTCGCCCCAGTCCACGATTCCGCTCATCAAAACGGCGCCCACAATACCGGCTAAAAATAAAAAATTGTACACACCCTCAAGTTTCAGAGGCGCTTTGGCACCTTCTTCTTCGGGGGCGGATACCCCTTCTTTACGATAGTGGTAGGTGTCAAGTATAAAATAGATCACCAGCAAAATGATGACAACCAGCAGCATGTGGGGCAGAATGTTAAACGTCCAGAAAAAGGAGACGCCGTGCAAAAAACCCAAGAAGAGCGGGGGATCCCCGAGCGGCGTCAGAGAGCCGCCGACATTGGCAACCAGAAATATGAAAAATACCACCATAAAGGTGCGGTTTTTACGATAATTGTTGGCCCGCAGAAATGGACGGATCAGCAGCATGGCGGCACCGGTGGTCCCCATCCAGGAAGCCAGCAAGGTGCCAATGATCAGCATACTTAAATTGACAAGCGGGGTCCCGCGCAAGGTCCCGCGCAACAAAATGCCGCCGGAAACCGTATATAACGACCACAGCAAAATAATAAAGGGAACATAATCGGCCAGAATGATATGCAGAATCTCATACAGCGCCGCCCCTTTAAATGCGATCAGAAAAGGTATGGCCAGTGTTGCGGCCCAGAATCCGGATATTTTCCCGAAATGATGATGCCAAAAATCCGGCAAAATAAGCGGGAAAAGCGCAATGGACAGCAAAATGCAGGCAAAGGGGATACAGCTCCACAGGGGCAAAAATTCACCGATATTTTCATGCCCCTCCCCATGGTGTGCGTCGGCTTTTTGATGGGATGCTGAAGTATTGTGAGGGTCTTGTTGGGCTGCCGGGCTGTCGACGTGTTCGGAAGGCTGGGCGTTTGCTGGTTCCGCATGTTCGGGTTGAGAGGCGGTGGCCACACCAGCAATGAGTATTAAAATGAAAATAACTGCAAGGAGGATTTGAAAAACAGCCGTCTTATCTCTCAGGATTTTCATCTAAACCTTCCCCCCGCTGTCAAAGTCACGATCCTTACGTCATATGAAAAGGACCGTTTTACATTATCAAAGTCTGCCAGGTTTTAAAACTATTTTGTAATAAATGTACCTGTTAGGGTGACTCTATATTTTCGCAGATAATCTTCCGGATGGTAAGACAGTTTGGCCTTGCGAAGTCCTTCGTCATTTAAATCCTGTTCCCGATTGACAAAAGTATAATCAGCAGCGGAATTCGCCAGAAACATCTGGTTGATGGCCTGGTAAATCCCCTTGTACTGGGTATCCCCTTTTTCAAAATGAATGAGCAGCATGTCGCGTGTGAGTGCTTCGGCAACGGTATAGGCCACCATTGAACCCTCAACCATCACCGCACCGCCAAACAAACCGGCCAACTGCTTCCATTCTCTTAGAATTCTAAAAATAGCACGATTTTCAGAAGAGAGAATATCGGATGATTCGCAGTCGCGCCAGGTGCACCAGTCGGTTTGCATGGCCATGGCATGTTCCACCATATCGGCCCCGAACGGCAGATAGGTGAAATCGTATTTGCGGTTGAATTGATTGACCAGGTTCTTTTTTTTATGATAGCGCTTGCCTTTTAGCTCGATCAAATCCGCCACCCGGTAAAGATAATCCCAGTTGCCCCTTTCTTCTTCAATTTGGGTCGCCTGCGCTAATCTTTCGCGCCACAGATTTGCCAGCATTTCCGGAACCCGGGTAAATACCGAATGCATAAGGGAGTTGGCCTGCAATCGGCTTTGCCAGTCAACAGCATCCCACAAACCGACGGGCGCCCACAGGACCTCATCGGGCCGGCTTTGACGGATCCAGACCAAATCCTCATTCCAGGCCCAGCGCAGCCCGTATTCTTCCGACCAGGCCCACAGATTCAAAAAGCTGTAATCAGATGCAATCTGGGGACATTGCGCCAGAATTGCCAGGTAGTCTTCCTGCCGGTCAAGACTGATGGGTTCGAAGTGGAGGGTCATAAGGGTGCTCTATCGTTTCGGGTTGCGAGTTATGGCATATGCGTTACAAATTACGGGTTTCAGGAATCAGAGGTCAGAGGTCAGACGACAGAAGACAGATAGTAAAATCTGGATGATGAAGCATCCAATCTGACATCTGTTTTCTGTCCTCTGTATTCAGTTCCCTGACATCTGAGACTTTAGCCAGCAATGACGTGGGCGAACCGTTTGCCGGTGCTATATGCCTCTTCAAGATATCCGGGATGTTTTAAAACATCATCCTGGAAGTCGAGCTGGCGGTATAAAAGCGTTTGCCAGAGCTCCATATCCAGGACATCAAAGAAGTATTTTATCGTCAGTAGCATTCCATCAAAAAGCTTTTTGCCCTTGGTGGCGCCGGCGGATATAAACAGTCCTTTACGTCTGAAGGCCTGTGTGCCTGAGGCAGTTTTATCGACCCAGTACTTTTTAACCCACAGGGATTGAAAGCGATCCATCAGGATCTTGGTGTGGGAACTGACCGTATAAAAAAAGACCGGCGATGCCAGAATGAGCCCCCGGGCATTCAGAATTTTATCGCGCACATCCTGGAAATCATCTTTGATGGCACATTCACCGGCTTGCAGGCAGCCGTAAATTTCAAGGCAGGGTGAGAGTTTCAGATCGCGCAGCACAATCTCTTCGACATCAGCACCGGCATCCCGCGCTCCTTCGACGGCTTTTTTTAGCAGCGCGGCGGTATTGCCCTTGCGCCGGGGACTGCCGTAAATGGCAATTATCTTTGGATGCTTCAATCCATTTCCTCAATTTCAGGTTTTTGAAAAGATTATAAGTAAGAACCAACAAGTGTCTAAAGTGACTAAAGTGAGCTAAAATGCCTAAAGTTAATGAATTCTATCATTTTTTTAAAAAAGATGGAGCGCAGCGACACCACAATTTTAGACACTTCCAACTTTAGTTCACTTTAGTCACTTTAATATTCCAATACCAGTCCGATCGGGCAATGATCGGAGCCGAAAATATCGTTGTCGATAAATGCTTCTTTAATCCAGCCTTTCTTGATGATATCGTCGGTTACGAAAAAGTAATCGATCCGCCAACCGATATTGCGCTCTCTGGCCTTGAAGCGGTAAGTCCACCACGAGTATTTTTCGGTATCCGGATAAAAATGTCTGAAGGTGTCGACATAGCCGTTTTGGACGATGCGGTCCAGCCAATCCCGCTCTATTCTTAAAAAACCGGAGGTCTTTTCATTGGCTTTGGGGTTTTTCAAATCGATTTCGTTGTGGGCCGTATTATAGTCACCGGTAATAATAAGGCTGCGGCCCTGTTTTTTATAAGAATCAGTATATTCAAAAAGTTTTTCGTAAAAATCAAGCTTATACTGCAACCTTTCATCGCTCATCTGGCCGTTCGGAAAGTAAACGTTAAAAAAGATAAAATCATCAAAATCCAGCTCGATAATGCGTCCTTCTTGATCGAATTCGGCAATCCCCAGTTCGGTATTAGCGCGTTTGGGCTGAAGCCGTGAGTAAGTGCCGACACCGCTGTAGCCCTTTTTCACCGTAGCATGCGACCAGCAGGATTCATAACCCGCGATGTTCTTCATCTCATCGGTCAGTTGGTTTTTCTGAATCTTGGTCTCCTGGATGGCGAAAATATCCGGATCCATCTGCTGAAACACTGCAAAAAAATCCTTTTTAATAACCGCCCGCAGACCGTTTATGTTCCAGGAGATCAATCTGATCCGTTTCTTCTTTTTCGCCATCTTTTGATTCCAATTCGTAGAGCCATCATATTGGACCCTTTATTTATTCGCACGCAAAGCCGCAAAGCTCGCAAAGAAAGATAATTTTATAAAATTTATTATAAATCTTTGCGCCTTGGCGTCTTTGCGTGAGGCTCTCTTTCTCCTTTTTTATTCCCCCAGCAAGGCTCTGACTTTCACCAGGCTGTCGCTGTTCCCAAGCATTTCCAGGATCTCCTTAATGGACCGCAGGCACTCCCGCATGATTGCGGTTTTGGGTCGCGATGAGCCCAGCTGGGCATCGATGGCTTTTAAGTCGGCCATTAATTCCGAAAGACCGTCAAAGTCAAGCCCCAGGTTACCGGTCTGGGCTTTAAGCGCATCGGCTGCGCGTTGAACCGCCTGGCAGCTCTGCGCATCCATAATTGGTTGATCGCTAAGCTTGCCGGCGGATTCCCCCATTGGCTCCGCGCCTCCCATCAGGCCTTTGACTTCAGCCGCACCTTCGCTGCTGATGCCAATACCGCCGGACAGAGTCCTGATTTCCACCAACTGCAGTCCGATTAAGGTTTCCGCCACCCGGGCACTGGTATCGCGTTCCATTCCCAAACCCTCGCCGACATCATACATGGAAACCTGCGCGGCAGTATCCCCGTTGGTTTGCTCAAACAGCTGAATCAAATATTGACGGCCGCTTTCATCCAGTTCGCTACTGCTCATAGATTTAATCGCATCCTTTCAATTTGTGCATTTCTGCACAGTGTTATTTAAAAATTATCCGCACGCCAAGCCGCAAAGCTCGCAAAGAAAAAAAATCTTTGCGCCTTGGCGTCTTGGCGTGAGTCTTTCATGATATCAGCTTCTCATCGGATGCGCTTTGAATACAGTTTTTAAGAGACAACTGCCTGAATAGCCGACTTGATGTCCGGATATTGAAATTCAAAACCGTGGCTTAAAAGTTTATCAGGTATCGTGCGCTGGCTGTCCAGCAACACATTGCCGAATTCTCCAAGCACCGCGCGGATCATAAATGCCGGTGCGGGCATGAACGCCGGCCGGCCCAGTACTTCACCCAGGGTATTGGCCAGCTCGCGGTTTCTCGCGGGATTGGGTGCGCAAAAATTAAGCGGGCCGTTGACCTGGGGCTGTTCAACAATAAACACGATGGCTGCCATCAGGTCTGTCAAATGCATCCAGGGAAACCATTGCGAACCGCTGCCGATGGGCCCGCCCACAAAAGACTTGAAAGCCGGGATCATCTTGGCCAGTGCTCCGCCGTCTTTTCCCAGAATGACACCAAATCGCATTAACGCAACCCGGATTCCCTTATCCGTTGCCTTTAAGGCCTCTGCTTCCCAGTCTATTGAAACAGAAGCCAAAAAATCAGCGCCGGGTTTTTCGTCTTCTTTTAAAAGGTCATCGCCGCGGTTGCCGTAATATCCGGCACCGGAAGCACTGCAGAGAACCACCGATTGATCGGCCGGCAATGCATTTACCACATTGCGGGTTGTTAATATGCGACTGTCATGAATCTGTTTTTTATAGCTTTCGCTCCAGCGTTTAAAAATTGATTTTCCGGCCAGATTTACCACAGCATCGACATCATTCAGTGATTCCTGCCAGCCACCCGGCTGGGTTGTGTCCGCTGAGATATA